>OAWM01000311.1_pt1 | contig 41640 bp, 38 predicted proteins | sample 1495501 | NCBI WGS metagenome assembly OAWM01 (sample SAMEA2580210, study PRJEB22360) | human gut metagenome | biome: human gut; feature: human-associated habitat; material: faeces | place: Denmark | collected 2008/2010 | reverse complement strand
ACGTTTCGGCGACGCGCGTCAGGCTCCTCCTCCGCCTCCGCCGCCGATTTCCATGCGACAGATGAGAGCAGATCAACGCTGGAGGGCGACATTTCCCCAGATAAAACCGACCAAAATAAACCTGTCCCTTTTTGGCAGGGAACGTTGCCCCAACGAGCACGTCGGATTCCCGGCCCGGGCGGCACAGGGGTTAAGTTTGTCGCGAGTTCCGCACGAGCCGGAGGCCACTTAATGTGGCCTCCGTGCGAGCCAGGACTGTAGAGCAGCAAACTTAACCCCTGTGCCGCCCGGGCCGGGAATCCGCCCCCGCGCACAGAAGGGGATTCCTTTTGTGTAGGCTTTGCGGAAATGTGCCAATTTTGGGATACGCCCGGCGGCGTGGTCTGTTGACGGCACAGCTAACGCCACGTATCCTATCGAACTGCGTGTTTCGTAGGGGGATGCTGACCCCTCGATTCAAGCCGTTGCACTTTACAGAAAGCTGGAATCATTCGAGAAGGAGTACGCTTTGCCTACTATTAACCAGCTGGTTCGCCAGGGCCGTCGTTCCGTGCCCAAGAAGTCCAAGAACGCTGCTCTGCAGCACAACTCCCAGAAGCGCGGCGTGTGCACCCGCGTCTTCACCACGAGCCCCAAGAAGCCGAACTCGGCTCTTCGTAAGGTTGCCCGTGTTCGCCTCGTCAACGGCATCGAAGTTACTGCTTACATCCCGGGTGAGGGCCACAACCTGCAGGAGCACTCCATCGTGCTCGTCCGCGGCGGTCGTGTCCGTGACCTCCCTGGTGTCCGTTATCACGTCATCCGTGGCGCCTACGACGCTGCTCCGGTCCAGAACCGTATGCAGGCCCGTTCCAAGTACGGTGCTAAGCGCCCCAAGGCCAAATAAGCCAGATAACGTTTTGATACTTTCGCCGTGTGCCGCCTAAGCGCCGCACGGTAGACACTTAAGGAGATTTCACATGCCGCGTCGTGCAGCAGCTAATCGTCGTGAGGTTCAGCCTGACGCCGTTTACAACAACCGCCTGGTGACTCAGCTCATCAACAAGGTCCTTCTTGACGGCAAGAAGGCCACCGCTGAGCGCATCGTTTACACCGCTTTCGAGATCGTTGCCGAGAAGTCCGAGGGTGGCGACGCTCTCGCTACCTTCAAGAAGGCTATGGACAACGTCAAGCCCACGCTCGAGGTTAAGCCCAAGCGTGTCGGTGGCGCTACCTATCAGGTCCCGATGGAGGTCAACTCCCGTCGTTCCACCGCTCTGGGTATCCGCTGGATCGTCAACTTCTCCCGCGCTCGCAAGGAGAAGACCATGGCCGAGCGTCTCGCCAACGAGATCCTCGACGCTTCCAACGGCCTGGGCGCTTCCGTCAAGAAGCGTGAGGACGTCTTCAAGATGGCCGAGGCCAACCGCGCGTTCTCTCACTATCGTTGGTAAGTTAAGGTAAGGAACTAACATGGCTAAGCCTAAGTACAAGCTTTCCGATACCCGTAACATCGGCATCATGGCTCACATCGATGCTGGTAAGACCACCACGACCGAGCGTATTCTTTACTACACCGGTAAGACCCACAAGATCGGTGAGGTCCATGAGGGCGCTGCCACCATGGACTGGATGGTTCAGGAGCAGGAGCGCGGCGTAACCATTACCTCCGCTGCTACCACGTGCTTCTGGAACAAGGACGGTAAGGACTACCGCATCCAGATCATCGATACCCCGGGCCACGTTGACTTCACCGCCGAGGTCGAGCGCTGCCTGCGCGTCCTCGATGGTGCTGTCGCCGTCTTCGACGCCGTTGCCGGCGTTCAGCCCCAGTCTGAGACCGTTTGGCGTCAGGCTTCCACCTTCAACGTCCCCCGCATCGCCTTCATCAACAAGTATGACCGCGTGGGCGCTGACTTCTTCAACGCTATCGAGACCATGAAGGATCGTCTCGACGCCAACGCCGTGGCCGCTCAGGTCCCGATGGGCGCCGAGGACAACTTCTGGGGCGTCATCGACCTGGTCACCATGACCGCATGGGACTTCAAGGCCGACGAGAAGGGTATGACCTACCCCGAGCCGATGGACGAGATCCCGGCTGAGTTTGCCGACATCGCTGCCACCAAGCGCGAGGAGCTCCTCGACGCTGCTGCCAGCTTTGACGACGAGCTCATGGAGAAGATCCTCATGGAGGAGGACTTCACCGTCGAGGAGCTCAAGGCTGCTCTGCGTAAGGGCGTTCTGGCCAACGAGCTCAACCTCGTCTTCGTGGGCTCCGCCTACAAGAACAAGGGCGTTCAGGAGCTGCTCGACGCTGTCGTCGACTACCTGCCCAGCCCGCTCGACGTTGAGGCCGTCACCGGTACCGATCCGGACACCGGCGAGGAGATCCAGCGTCATCCTTCCTTCGACGAGCCCTTCTCCGGCCTGGTCTTCAAGATCATGACCGACCCGTTCGTCGGTAAGCTCACCTACGTCCGCGTTTACTCCGGCCGCGCCGAGTCCGGCTCCTACGTGGTCAACGCTTCCAACGGTCAGCGCGAGCGTCTCGGCCGCATCCTCGAGATGAACGCCGCCGAGCGTATCGACCGTGACGACGCCGCTGCCGGCGACATCGTCGCTTGCGTCGGCTTCAAGAACTCCACCACCGGTGACACCCTGTGCGCCGAGGGCAAGGAGATCGTCCTCGAGAAGATCGAGTTCGCCAAGCCCGTTATCGACGTTGCCATCGAGCCCAAGACCAAGGCCGAGCAGGACAAGATGTCCCTGGCTCTGACCAAGCTCGCCGAGGAGGACCCGACCTTCCAGGTGTCCACCAACCACGAGACCGGCCAGACCATCATCGCCGGCATGGGCGAGCTGCACCTCGAGATCATCGTCGACCGTCTGCTCCGCGAGTTCAAGGTTGACGCTAACGTTGGTAAGCCCCAGGTTGCCTACCGCGAGACCGCTGGTCACGACGTCGAGAAGGCTGAGGGCAAGTTCGTCCGTCAGTCCGGTGGTCGCGGTCAGTACGGCCACGCCGTCATTAAGCTCGAGAAGATGGAGGAGGGCTTCGGCTACGAGTTCGTCAACGCTATCGTCGGCGGCGTCGTGCCCAAGGAGTACATCCCGTCCATCGACAAGGGCATCCAGGAGGCCCTGAACACCGGTGTTATCGCCGGCTTCCCGGTCCTCGACGTAAAGGTCACCCTGTTCGACGGTTCTTACCACGAGGTCGACTCCTCCGAGGCCGCCTTCAAGATCGCCGGTTCCATGGCTATCAAGGACGCCCTCAAGAAGTCCGATCCGCAGCTGCTCGAGCCGATCATGGCTGTCGAGGTCGAGACCCCCGAGCAGTACATGGGCGACGTTATGGGCAACCTCTCCGGTCGCCGCGGCAAGATCGAGGGCATGGAGGATCGCAAGAACAGCAAGCTCATCCGTGCCAAGGTGCCGCTGGGCGAGATGTTCGGTTACGCTACCGACCTTCGCTCCCAGACCCAGGGCCGTGCATCCTACACGATGCAGTTCGACTCTTATGAGCCGGCGCCCAAGTCCATCGTGGACGAGGTCATGAGCAAGAACGCCTAAGTTCGAGCTCCCTGTTACGTAATCCGCGAGAACATCTCTCGCACTCTTTGGAGGTTTAAGTTGGCTACCCAGAAGATCCGCATTCGCCTCAAGGGCTATGATCACGAGGTCGTCGATCAGTCCGCGAAGCTCATCGTTGAGACCGCTCAGAAGACCGGCGCTCGCGTTTCCGGTCCTGTCCCCCTGCCCACCGAGCGCAACCTGTACACGGTTATCCGCTCGCCGCACGTGAACAAGGACTCCCGTGAGCAGTTCGAGATGCGCACCCACAAGCGCCTCATCGACATCCTCGACCCCACCTCGGGCACCGTTGATTCGCTCATGCGTCTCGACCTCCCCGCTGGCGTCGACATCGACATCAAGCTCTAAGCTTTTTGCTTGATAGTGCGATTTGCAAGGCCGCAGCCCTAAGGGTTGCGGCCTTTTTTGTGCCGATGGGGTAAAGGGTCTACACTACTGAGCTATTCGACAAACGGGTGTATGAGTAAAACTGTGGGGGGCAGATATAGATGGTCGAGTGGATCGTTCGTCGTGCGCAGGGCGACCGTGCGCGCGTGGGCACGTTGACGGGTGTGGTGTGTATTCTCGCCAATGTGGCACTATGTGCTGCGAAGGGCGCAATTGGTGTGGTTTCGGGATCGGTTTCGATTGTGGCGGATGCTATGAACAACCTGTCCGATGCCAGCTCGAATATCGTGAGCGTGCTGGGCTTTAAGCTGGCGAGCAAGCCGGCCGACCCCGAGCATCCTTACGGCCACGGTCGCTACGAGTATCTCTCGGGCCTGGTCGTGGCGGCGCTCGTGCTGCTTATTGGCGTTGAGCTGGTGAAGTCGTCGGTGGAGCGAATTGTCAACCCCGAACCTGTCGAGTTCTCGCTTGCCCTGGTGGCGGTTCTAGTGCTTTCTATGATTGTTAAGCTGTGGATGGCGGCCCTCAACCAAAAGCTCGGCGATCGCATTGAGTCCGATACGCTGCATGCGACGGCCCAGGATTCCAAGAACGATGTTCTTGCCACGGGTGCTGTGCTGGCGTGCGCGATTGTTTCTCAGGTGACGGGCATCAACCTTGATGCTTGGGTCGGCCTTGCCGTTGGCGCCTATATTGGCTGGAGCGGCTTTGAGCTTATCCAAGATACGGTGAGCCCGCTTTTGGGTCAGGCACCCGATCCCAAGTTGGTCAAGCACATTCGAGACAAGATCATGAGCTACCCCGGCGTTTTGGGCGTTCATGACCTAATGGTTCACGATTACGGTCCGGGCAGGAAGTTTGCAAGTGCGCACGCCGAGATGGCGGCCGAGGCCAGCCCGCTGGAAAGTCATGACACGCTCGATAACATTGAGCAGTCGTTTAGGGACGAGGACGGCATGATCGTCACGCTCCATTACGATCCCATCGTGACCGACGATCCAAAGGCGGCGAGCATGCGCCTGCGCATCAATGCTATGGCTCAAGAGATCGATAGCCGCCTTTCGATTCACGATCTGCGTTGCGTGCCGGGTCCCACGCACACCAATGTGATTTTTGACTGCGTGCGACCCTCAGATTTGGGCATAGACGCCGAGGATCTAAAGCACACGTTAGCCCAGAGGGTCGAATCGGAATATCCCAAGTCGATTGCCAAGATTACGATCGACGAAGACTACGTAGGGCATACCCACGAATAGGATTGCGCCACGCAAGCTATTGATGCAGAAGGGGAGAGCATGAAGAAGCTGTATCTACTCCGTCACGGCCAGACGGAATTCAACGTCAAAAAGCTCGTCCAGGGTCGCCGCGATTCACCGTTGACCGACCTGGGCCGTCAACAGGCACGGGCAGCGGCCGCATGGCTCAAAGCCCACGGCGTCGTCCCCGACAAAGTGGTCTCATCGCCTTTAGGCCGAGCCATGGACACGGCAAGTCTCGTCGCAACCGAACTTCTCGGCCCGGATGCAGCAGTCGAGCCCTGCGAAGGCATCATCGAGCGTAGCTACGGAACCTTTGAGGAAGGTCCCCACGACGCCCTGCCCACCGACGTCTGGGACCCCGGCGAGGACCTGGTTCCCTTCGGAGGAGAAGGAAGCCGCGCGCTGCAAGAGCGCATGGTAGGCACCCTCACCAATCTCATAGGCGCCGAGGGCATCGAAACCCTCCTAGCAGTAAGCCACGGCAGCGCCAGCCGCCAATTTATCAAGGCCGCAGCCCCAGAGGGCTTCAAGCTCCCAGCAAAACTCCCCAACTGCGCCATCATGATCTTCGATTTCGATGAGGCAAAGCCACAAGCAGAAGGCGAGCCAATGCAATGCAAGTTCACCCTCCAGCACATAGTGGACCCTCAACAAAGCCATTAGCCTGAGCGAGCAAGGTTTAGCAGACATCAACGTGGCGTTCCCAGTGTGCGGCGGAGGGGGCGGGCCTGAGACATATTAAGGTTGTCGCGAGTTCCGCACGAACAGGAGAGCACTTAATGTGCTCTCCGTCGTGAGCAGGACTGTAGAGCAGCAACCTTAATATGTCTCAGGCCCGCCCCCTCCGCCGCACACTGGGAACGTGCCACGCACTTTACCTGCGTAAACAATGTGAGTGAAATATGAATCTCGATGGATACGCCCGCACCCGTGTATACTAAACAGCTGTGTGTAACCAGGGGAGTATTCTGGCTGGACAAAATGCCTGCTTAATAGGGTTGTCAGGTAGTCCGGACGCAATACAAGACTGGTGAGCACGTCGTGTAAGTAGTGGTCCTCTAGGGGCGTACGCTCGGTGGTGTACGCATCGTCCCAAGACCACGCGAGAGTTGGGATCATATCTTGATCAGCATGATTCTCGGCCGCAAGATTGGCATGACCCAGGTTTGGGACGAGGACGACAACGTCGTTCCCGTCACGGTCATCCAGGCTGGCCCCTGCGCTGTCTCGCAGGTTAAAACTCAGGCAACCGACGGCTATGACGCCGTCCAGATCGGTTTCGGCGACATCAAGGCCAAGAACGTGAACAAGCCCATGGCTGGTCACTTCGCCAAGGCCGGCGTCGAGCCTGTCCGTTTCCTTCGTGAGGTCCGCGTCGAGAACGGCGAGGAGCACAAGGTCGGCGAGGTCGTCACCGTCGCTGATTTCGCTGATGTCGAGAAGGTCGACGTCATCGGTACCTCCAAGGGTAAGGGCTTCCAGGGTCGCATCAAGCGCTGGGGTCAGCGCCGCGGTCCTATGACGCATGGTTCTCACTTCCAGCGTCACCCCGGTTCTATCGGTCAGTGCGCCTATCCTGCGCGCGTCCTCAAGGGCGTCAAGATGGCCGGTCACATGGGTAACGAGCGCGTTACCGTCAAGAACCTTTCCGTTGTCCGCATCGATGCCGAGCAGAACCTCATCTTGGTCAAGGGCGCTGTCCCGGGTGCCAAGAATGGTCTCGTCGCCATCCGTATGGCCTAAGGGCCCAGCCCATTTAGCCCAGCGTCATACCAAGGAGAACACTTAAATGGCAAAGTTTGAAGTAAAGAACAGCGAGGGCAAGAAGGTCGCCGAGGCCGAGCTCGCCGCTGAGGTGTACGGCATCGAGCCGAACATCCACGTTATGCACCACATCGTCAAGTGCCAGATGGCCTCTTGGCGTCAGGGCACCCAGTCCGCTAAGGGCCGCTCTGAGGTTTCCGGTGGCGGCAAGAAGCCTTGGCGTCAGAAGGGCACCGGCCGTGCCCGCCAGGGTTCCATCCGTGCTGCCCAGTGGCGTCACGGTGGCGTTGTCTTCGCCCCCAAGCCCCGTTCCTACGCTAAGCGTATGAACAACAAGGAGGTCAAGCTGGCTATGCGCTCCGCGCTGTCCGCCAAGCTGGCCGATGGCGAGCTCGTGCTCGTCGACGACTACGGCTTCGAGAAGCCTTCCACCAAGGCTGCCGTTGCCATGCTCAAGGCTCTCGGCCTTGAGGGCAAGCGTCTGACCATCATCGTTCGCGATGAGGACGTCAACGCCTACCTGTCGTTCCGCAACATTCCCAAGACGTTCATCATCACCGCCGACGAGGCCAACACCTACGATCTCGTCAACAACAACGCCGTGCTGATGCCCGCCGACATCGCCGCTCACTTCGGGGAGGTGCTTGCATAAATGACCGCCCACGAGATCATCATCCGTCCGATCGTGTCCGAGCGTTCCTTCTCCGGCATGGAGCAGAACAAGTACACGTTCGAGGTCGCCAAGGATGCTAACAAGTATCAGATCAAGGACGCTGTCGAGGAGATCTTCGGCGTCAAGGTCGTTCGCGTGAACACCCTGACGGTCAAGCCCAAGACCAAGCGCGTGCGCTATGTCGCCGGCAAGACCCGTTCTTGGAAGAAGGCCATCGTCACGCTGGCCGAGGGCGACACCATCGAGGTCTTTGGCAACCAGGCCTAAGACTCGCTGCTGTTGAGTGAGCTCATGCCTCCCAAATAGGGGAGGCGAGAGCTCAAGGTTTTGGGCGTATAAAATGGACACGCCCGGAGCCGTGTATACGTCCGGTGTCATCGCACCCGAGGCAGAACCTCTAATCCCTGTCTGCGATGGCTAACGGATTCCTATTGAAAGGGATTGTAATGGCTGTAAAGCACCTTAAGCCGACCTCCGCTGGTAGGCGTTGGCAGACGATCTCCGACTTCTCCGAGATCACCTGCACCAAGCCCGAGAAGTCTCTTCTCGAGCCCCTGCCCAAGAAGGCCGGTCGTAACAACAACGGCCGCATCACCACCCGCCACCAGGGCGGCGGCGTGAAGCGTCGTTACCGCGTGATCGACTTCAAGCGCAACAAGGACGGCGTGCCCGCCAAGGTTGCCACGATCGAGTACGATCCGAACCGTTCCGCTCGCATCGCTCTGCTGCACTACGCTGACGGTGAGAAGCGCTACATCCTGGCCCCCAAGGGCCTCGAGGTCGGTCAGACCGTCATGTCCGGTTCTGACGCCGACATCAAGCCGGGTAACGCTCTGCCCCTCGCCGACATCCCCGTCGGTACGCTCATCCACGCCGTCGAGTTCCAGCCGGGCAAGGGCGCCGCTATCGCCCGTTCCGCCGGTAACTCCTGCCAGCTGATGGGTAAGGAGGGCAAGTACGCCATCGTCCGTATGCCTTCCTCCGAGATGCGCCGCATCCTCGTTACCTGCCGCGCCACCGTCGGTGAGGTCGGCAACGCCGATCACGCCAACATCGTCATCGGCAAGGCCGGCCGCAAGCGTCACATGAACGTGCGCCCGACCGTCCGCGGTACCGTCATGAACCCTGTCGACCACCCGCACGGCGGTGGCGAGGGCAAGAACCACACCTCTGGTCGTCCCTCTGTTACCCCCTGGGGTAAGCCGACGAAGGGCCTTCGTACGCGCAAGAAGAAGAAGGTCTCGAACCAGCACATCATTCGTCGCCGTAAGAAGTAATTTCGGATACCGAGTTTTAGGAGAAAGCACTTATGAGCAGAAGTCTCAAAAAGGGCCCGTTCGTGGAGACTCGCCTTCTCTCGCGTATCACCGCGATGAACGAGGCTGGCAAGAAGGACGTCGTGAAGACCTGGTCCCGCGCGTCCACCATCTTCCCCGAGATGGTTGGTCACACCATCGCCGTCCACGACGGCCGCAAGCATGTGCCCGTGTATGTTACCGAGTCCATGGTTGGTCACAAGCTCGGCGAGTTCGCGCCGACTCGTACGTTCCGTGGTCACAAGGCCAAATAGGGGGTTAACCGTAAATGGCAACTAAGTCTATTGAAACTGAGGCCACCGAGGTTCGCGCCGTCGCTAAGTACGTGCGTGTTTCCCCCAGCAAGGCCCGCCTGGTGGTCGATCTGATCCGCCGCAAGCCTGTCGCTCAGGCCTTCGACATCCTCCACTTCTGTGACCGCGCCGTCGCTGTGGATGTCGAGAAGGTTCTCCGTTCCGCCGTTGCGAACGCCGAGAACAACAACGGTCTGCGTGCCGACAACCTGGTTGTCGCCGCTGCCTATGTTGACGAGGGTCCGACGCTTAAGCGCATCCGTCCCCGCGCCAAGGGTTCCGCTTCTCGCATTCTGAAGCGTACTTCCCACATCACCGTCGTCGTTGCTCCTCGAAAGGAGGCGTAAAGCTGTATGGGTCAGAAAGTCTACCCCACCGGCTTCCGTCTTGGCATCACCGAGAACTGGCGCTCCCGCTGGTTCGCAGAGAAGGATTACGCTAAGACCCTCGGTAACGATCTCGAGATCCGCAAGTACCTCGAGAAGCGTCTTTCCCGCGCAGCTGTCTCCCGCGTCGAGATCGAGCGCGCTGGCGACAAGGTGAAGGTCATCATCCTCACCGCTCGCCCCGGCGTTGTCATCGGTAAGAAGGGTGCCGAGATCGATACCCTCCGCACCGAGCTCGAGAAGGTTGCTGGCGTCTCCAAGGGCCAGCTCTCCGTCGACGTTGTCGAGATCAAGCGCCCCGAGCTCGACGCCAACCTCGTTGCTCAGTCCATCGCTGAGCAGCTCGAGGGCCGCGTTGCCTTCCGTCGCGCTATGCGCAAGGCTGTCCAGTCCGCCCGCAAGGCCGGCGCCAAGGGCATTCGTATCCAGTGCTCCGGTCGTCTCGGCGGTGCCGAGATGGGCCGTCGTGAGTGGTACCGCGAGGGTCGCGTGCCTCTGCACACCCTCCGTGCCAAGATCGACTACGGCACGGCTGTCGCCAGCACCACCATGGGCGCTTGCGGCGTGAAGGTCTGGATCTACCTGGGCGAGAAGCTCCCGGGCCAGCCTGTTCCCAACCCTGCACTCGAGGGCTCTTCCCGTCCTCGTCGTCGTAACTCCGAGAGGAGGGGTCAGTAGTGCTTGCCCCTAAGCGTATTCTTCACCGCAAGGTGCAGCGTGGCTCTATGAAGGGCCAGGCCAAGGGTAATACCGAGCTGCATTTCGGCGAGTTTGGTATCCAGGCTCTCGAGGCCCATTGGATCACCAACCGTCAGATCGAGGCCGCTCGTATTGCCATGACCCGCTACATGAAGCGTGGCGGTCGTGTCTACATCACGATCTTCCCCGATAAGCCCATCACCAAGAAGCCTGCCGAGACTCGCATGGGTTCTGGTAAGGGTAACCCCGAGGAGTGGGTGGCCGTCGTCAAGCCCGGCCGCATCATGTTCGAGGTCAAGGGCGTGCCCGAGGAGGTCGCTCGCGAGGCTCTGCGTCTTGCACAGCACAAGCTTCCCATCAAGACCAAGATTGTTGCTGCCAAGAACGCTGAGCAGCGCATCGAGAAGGAGATGGCTGAGGAGGCCGCTCTCGAGGCCAAGTGGGCTGCTGAGGACGCCGCCGCCGCCAAGGAGGAGAACTAATGAAGCCCGCAGAGATTCGTGAGCTCTCGGACGCTCAGCTCGTTGAGAAGCTGAAGGAAATGCGCGCCGAGCTCTTTAACCTTCGTTTCCAGATGGCCACCAGCCAGCTGGACAACACCGCTCGCGTCAACACCGTGAAGAAGGACATCGCTCGCGTCCTCACGGAGCAGCGCGCCCGTGAGATCGCAGCGGAGAAGTCCGCTGTCGCCGAGTAGGACCTAAGGAGAGAACATGACTGATTCGCGTAACTCGCGTAAGGTCCGTACGGGTGTCGTTACCTCCGTCTCCGGTGCCAAGACCATTGTTGTCACCATCACCGAGCGCAAGCGTCACCCCAAGTACGGCAAGATGATGACCAGCTCCAAGAAGCTGCACGCTCACGACGAGGAGTGCACGGCTGGCGTGGGCGACACCGTCCGCGTTATGGAGACCCGTCCTATGTCCAAGATGAAGCGTTGGCGCCTCATCGAGGTCGTCGAGCGCGCTAAATAAGCAGTCGCTCTTACGACTTGTACGTTTCCGAAGATGTGCGTATGCCTGGCTTGCATACCACGGGCCGTATAAAGGCTGCGCACCTCTCTTCGGTTCTTAGTTCGGAGGAACATCTACCATGATTCAGATGCAAACCATGCTGAACGTCGCCGACAACTCCGGCGCTCGCAAGATTCGCTGCATCAAGGTGCTTGGCGGTTCCAAGCGTCGTTATGCAGGCATCGGCGATGTGTTCATCGGTGCTGTCCAGGAGGCTACCCCTGGCGCCAACGTCAAGAAGAAGGACGTTGTCCGTTGCGTCGTCGTTCGCACCGTTAAGGAGATCCGCCGCAAGGATGGCTCCTACATTCGCTTTGATGAGAACGCCTGCGTTGTCATCAACAACGATGGTTCGCCCGTCGGCACCCGTATCTTCGGGCCCGTCGCTCGCGAGCTTCGTGACAAGAAGTACATGAAGATCGTCTCGCTCGCTCCCGAGACCCTGTAGTTAGGGGAGATATATGTATATCAAGAAGGGCGATAAGGTCCAGGTTCTCTCTGGTAAGGATCGCGGCAAGCAGGGCGTTGTCCTGCGTGCTCTCCCCGCCGAGAACAAGGTCGTTGTCGAGGGCGTTTCGGTCGTCAAGAAGGCCGTCAAGCCCAACGCTGCCAACCAGCAGGGCGGCATCGTTTCGCAGGAGGCTCCCATCGACGCCTCCAACGTCAATCTCGTTTGCCCCGAGTGCGGTAAGGTTACCCGCGTCGGTCACGAGAAGGACGGCAAGAACAAGCTGCGCGTCTGCAAGAAGTGCGGCCACAAGTTCTAAGCTGCCCGCAACATCAAGTTGCTAGTAAAGGCCCGGATGCCACGGCACCCGGGCCTTTTTCTATGCCTACTCATTGGGGACAGACTTAAATGAGTGCCCGTCGCTTGGCATTCATTGGAATACTCATTGGGGACAGGCTTAAATGAGTGGCCGTTGTTTGGCAGTCATTGGGGACAGACTTAAATGAGTGGTTGCGCGCACGAAAGGCTGGCGTGACAGTCGGTCAGCTTGTGCGTTGTTGCGGACTCGGTGAGGCAACGGTTAAAAGGGCAACTGCTGGCTGGCGCGACGCCTCAAATGATTCGTTTTCCTCCGTCCCTAACGGATCATCACAGCTTTCAGCGTAAAAGATGATCCATTTTCCTCCGTCTCCAAGGGATCAGGTGGTGCGCATTAGCGCGTATTTGCGTGCGTAGGATTGCGTGAGTATGCATGTATCTGCGTCGTTAACTGCTGAATTTTGACCATTTAGCGGTAATACACGCAGAAGCACGCACATATACGCGCATTTGTGCGAATATAGAGCTGTCAGAAATGAAAGACTTTTCACGACGCAGGAGGCACAATGGCAGATTCCAAACAGGCTCCGCTTGATGCTGCGGCAGCCGCTAAGGCAGCGTTCGCTTCGGTCCAGGACAAGCAGTTCCCCGATGATATCTTTACGGCTCCCGAGCTTCGTTGGGCTGTGATCGGGTGCGGCGTTATCGCCAACCAGATGGCTCAGTCTCTCGCCCTTGCCGGCCGCAAACTCGCGGGCGTTGCCAACCGCACGCTGTCCAAGGCTCAGGCTTTTGCCAAGCAGTATGGCGTTGAGAAGGTCTATGACACGGTCGAGGACCTCTATGCCGATCCGGACATCGACGCCGTCTATATCACCACCCCGCATAACACGCATATCACCTACCTGCGCGCCGCTCTGTCAGCTGGCAAGCACGTGCTCTGCGAGAAGGCCATTACCCTCAATTCTGCCGAGCTCGACGAGGCGCGTGCCATTGCCGACGAGCACAACGTGGTCCTCATGGACGCCACTACGGTGCTCCACATGCCCTTGTATCAGGAGCTGCGCCGCCGCATGGATGCCGGCGAGTTTGGCCGCATGAACCTCGCTCAGCTCAACTTTGGCAGCTACAAGGAATACGGCGACCTGACCAACCGTTTCTACAATCGCAACCTTGCTGGCGGTGCCATGCTCGACATTGGCGTCTATGCCCTGTCCGTTATGCGCCTCTTTATGGCAAGCCAGCCCGCTGAGGTCGTTTCGCTGGGCAACACCTGTGAGACCGGTGTCGACGTTGCGGGCGGCATCGTCTGCCGTAATGCTGAGCAACAGCTGGGTGTTGTGAGCCTTACGCTTCATTCCAAGCAGCCCAAGCGCTCGGTCATCAGCTTTGACAAGTGCTATATCGAGGTCAACGAGTATCCGCGTGCCGATCACGCGACCATCGTGTGGACTGCGGACGGCCACCGCGAGGAGGTCCACGCGGGCACCGAGGCTTACGCCCTTTGCTATGAGATGGCCGATCTTGAGAAGGCCGTTGCCGGCGACGACTCCAAGCGCGAGCTGCTGGAATATGCTTCTGATGTTATGGAGCTTATGACCAAGCTTCGCGCCGACTGGGGAGTCGTGTACCCCGAGGAGGAGTAAGCGATGCTAGCGGAGGATAGGCTCAATGCGATTGTGTCGATGGTACAGCAGGCTGGCTCGGTTACTGTGCCAGAGCTTGCTGAGGCCTTGGGCGTGACGGCGTCCACCATTCGGCGCGACCTGCAGACGCTCGATCGCGCACACCGCATCGCCAAGGTCCACGGCGGAGCGACGAGTCTTGAGCGCGCGCACGTGACGCGCGACCTAACGCTCAACGAGCGCAGCGACCTCCATAACGACGACAAGGAGCGTATCTGCGCCCGTGCGGCGGCGCTTGTGGAGCCCGAGAGCTTTGTATACATCGACTCGGGCTCGACGACGCTCAAGCTCATCGAGCATCTTCCACACCTTGAAGGTGTCACCTATGTGACCGATTCCGTGCTCCATGCTCAGCACCTCGCTTTGCGCGGCATGCGCACCGTAGTGCTGGGCGGCGAGCTCAAACCCGAGACCGAGGCGCTCGTTGGCCCCGATGCCTTGGCAACCCTAGACCGCTACAACTTCAATTGTGGCTTTTGGGGTTCTAACGGCATTGCCGCCGAGCAGGGCTTCACGGCGCCCGATATCGAGGAAGCGCAAGTAAAGCGTATCTCGATGCGCCATACGGCCAAACGCTTCGTAATCTCGGACGCCAGCAAATTTGGCATGGTGGCGCCCGTCAAGTTCGCGGACTTCCGCGACGCAACTATTATTACTGCGGGCGAGGTTCCCGCCAAGTACCGGGCAATGGACAACGTCGTCACGGTCTAACAGCAGGGGGCTAAGGCCAAAACCACCACGAAGGTGCCTGTCCCCATTGTGGTGGTTAGTAACGAAAACCGAGTAGTTTTCTCAATAGAAAAGCGGCAACGTCCATCACGGGCGTTGCCGCTTTCGTTGTCTGCCGGTTTGTCTAAGTCTGTAACAACTGGACCGTTAAAAGTGGGCTAGCTGTTACAGATTGAGATACTTCCGAACCGCGCCGCCCCTTTGTCTCAATCTGTAACATCTGGGATGGATTTTGCCGAGTTACTGTTACAGATCGAGATTTTCCCTTGAGGGGGATTCAAACGTCTCGATCTGTAACAGATAGACCGGAAAATGGACTCTAACTGTTACAGATCGAGACGTTTTGGGACCGCGACTGAGCCATTGCGGCAAAACCACCACAAAGGTGCCTGTCCCCATTGTAGTGGTTTAGGGCTCCCAGGGGCAGGGGGCTTCGATGTGGATGTGCTCGCCGGTAACGGGATGCGTGAAGGACACGCTGTGGGCGTGGAGCATCAGGCCGCAGGGGCGCGGCGTTCCGTACAGGTCGTCGCCAACCAGGGGGTGATGCTCGCTGGCCAGGTGCACACGGATCTGGTGTTTGCGGCCGGTGAGCAGCTCGACATCGATATAGGAACGCGCGGGCAGGCCTCGGCGGCTCTTAAGGCGCTTGAGCACCTTGACACGCGTCTGAGACGGCTTGCCGCTGGCGCCAACGCGCATCTTGCGGCTGTCGTGGCGGTCGCAGGCGATGGGCTTGTCGATGAGCTTCTCGTTCCAGTCGATTTTGCCCTCGGCGAGTGCCAGATAGTGCTTTTCGAATGCGTGGTCGTTCACCATCTGGTCAAAGGCGGGCTGCGTCTGTTTGTCGAGCGAGAACAACACCACGCCGGTGGTGTTGCGGTCTAGGCGGTTGAGCGGCTGCATGTCGGTCGCGGCAAAGCCGTCGCCCATCGCCAGTAGCAGATCGCTGGCGTAGTCGGTGAGCGTGCGCTCGCCGGTGCCGTCACCGTGGACGATCATGCCGGCGGGCTTGTCGATGGCCATGAGCCAGGCGTCGCAGTAGAGGACTTGAGGTTCTTCGTTCACGTGTAAGCCTTTCGGTTAGCTAATTCCCATAAACATACAGCCCGAGGTGGCGCCGCGCAGGCGGGCGGCGGGCTTGCGCCCGGCTTGAGCCGCCTCGACGGCGCGACGGACGCGAGCGACGGCACGGCCAATCTCATCGGCCTCGAGCAGGGTTCCGTCAACCATAAGACGGCGCACGCCGGCATCGAGCAGCTGCGGAACCTGCGGCGTGAGGTCGATGGGGTAAGCGTCGTACAGGCGCGAGCGGCCGTGAATATCGGTGCGCACCGGCATGACCTTGCCATCGATATTCTTGAGCGACAGCTTGCGGGCGCGAAGGCGGCAGTTGACGCAATCGTGGATACAACCGTTGGCCACCTGCAGGATGCAGTGCTCGCTCGTCATAACGCGCGGGCGGCCGAAAACGGTGATGCCCAGGGCTGCGGGCGCGGAGGTGCCAAGCGAGATAATCTCGTCGAGCGTGATCTCGGGCGAGAGCCAAAACGCGCCGGCTCCGCGCTCGGCGAGTGCCTCCATGCAAGGCGTGTTGTGCACGGGCAGGCAAGAGCGAATCTCGGCCGTGGCGCCAACCTGGGCGGCCAGGGCAAGCTCGGAGATATTGCCGACGGCGACAGTCGCTCCAGCAAGAATGCACGGGTCAACGCGGACGTGGTCAACGGCGCGGCAGACCTCATCGAGCACGGGTACGATGCCCTGCTCAAACGCATCGGCGGGGGAGAGCTCGGCCGCATCGAGCACGTCGGTGGTCATGTAGATGCGCGTTGCATCCTCGGCGCGCGCTGCCTCGGCGGCCTCGAGCGTGGTGACGGTGGCGCAGATCTGCGGCTCGTCGCGGTAGTGTTCGGGCATGGGGCGCGTACATTTGCCGAGCACCGGCAACTCGAGCGTTTTCGCGCGCTTCGCGTACGGCGCCAGAATGGCCTCCTCCAGTGCCTTGCAAGCGGCAGCGCGCACCTTGTGCACGGCGGAGAAGCCCATGCCGCAGCCCTCGTCGAGGGCCACGTCAAAGCTCGCGGCCTCAAAGGGAGAGGAGCCCATGCGGCCTACATGCTCAACCAGATCGGACGCCTCGACGGCGCGAGTCTTGGCGGCCTCGACGGTAAAGCCGGCGGCGGTGGCGGTGAGCGTGGGGTCGTCGCAGCAGGTGAGCGTAACGGTAAACGGCTCGCCCAGACGCGCCACGACGGACACATCTACGGCGCGGCGGCGCAGCACATCGCGCTTGAGCGCGGCGCCGGCGGCGTCGATGGCACGCTGGCTGCGAATCACGCGGACGCGGCAGCCCTCGGGCATGCTGCGGGGCACGCGGCACTCGATGATGTCGCCGGCAGCGGCATCATCGGTAGCGATGGTGGTTAGGAACTGGTCGAACTCGTCGTCGTGGCGAAGTTCCAACAGGTCGCCCTTGCCCACGGGCTCAAACAGCTCAATGCGGGCGATGGCAGCGCGGCGACGGCGGTCGTCAGGCTTGAGGCCGCGCACGTCGCGGTTGGCCAGGCGGCTGCCCAGCACCGTGCCCACGATCTGGCCGCGGTTGTTAGAGCGCTCGTAACTCATCATCTCGTCGCCCGAGGTGCCGTCCTGGTAGGCGTGCGTAAAGTCACGGTTAAAGCAGCGCTTGAGCTGGCGCTGGCGGGCGGCCTCTTCATCCTTAGAGGTCGAAACATCGGCCAGCATGTCATCAATCTGATGACGATACACATCGACAATGGAATACACGTAATCGGGGGCCTTCATGCGGCCCTCGAGTTTGAGCGACGCGGCGCCGGCGTCATACAGACGGCGAACGAGCTGCGAGGTGTTGGTGTCGCGCGGGCACAGCGCGCGCTCGCGACCGGCGGGGGAGAGCGCGCGGCCGTTCTCGTCGATCAGCTCGTAAGGCAGGCGACAGGGCTGAGCGCACATGCCGCGGTTGGCCGAGCGGCCCGCCATGGCAAAGCTCGAGAGCAGGCACAGGCCCGAGTAGCAAAAGCAGATGGCACCGTGGCTAAAAACCTCGAGGTCAACGTCGGGCGCGGCGTTGTGGATGGCAGCGATCTCGTCGATAGAGAGCTCGCGCGAGAGGGTCACGCGGTCGGCGCCCTGCTCGCGGCACCAGATGGTTCCGCGGTCATCATGGATGTTCGCCTGGGTCGAGATATGTGTCTCGATGCCGGGCATGGTGCGCTTGACCTCAAAGAACAGGCCCCAGTCCTGGATGATAAAGGCGTCGGCGCCCAGCGTGGAGCAGCGGTGGATGAGCTGCAGCGCATCGCCCATCTCGGACTGCTTGATGACGATGTTGACCGTGACGTAGACGCGCGAGCCGGCCAGGTGCGCAGCGCGGCAGGCCTGCTCAAAGGCCTCGTCGGTAAAGTTCGTTGCCTTGCGGCGGGCGTTGAAGCTGCCCATGCCACAGTAGATGGCATCGGCGCCGGCAGCGAGTGCGGCGGCAAAGGGCTCGGGGCCTCCGGCGGGGGCCAAGAGCTCGGGCCTGCGGTTGGTGGTTCGACTGGCGGTTGCGGTCATATCCTGCCTTTCAAAATGCTCAGATACTCAAAAGTATAGTGGCGCCGTCGCGATGGGCGATGCCCGCAGCCTAAGCAGGACAAAGTCTTCAGCAGCCTCTCGGGCAAAAATGATCCGTTTTCCTCCGTCCCCAAGGGATCAGTGGGTTAGCCCTCCTTGCGGACCTTTTGCAGATAGCGGTAGACGCTGGGCTCCGAGATGCCCAGAGCGGCGGCGGCGCAGGCAACGGCACCCTTGAGCATAAACACGCCGCTGCCGTTGAGATGGCGGATAACATCGACGCGGTCGGCCTGGCCGAGCGAGGCGACATCCTGCCCGCGGCTTTCGAGCAGCTCGGAAATGCTGCGGTCGATGAGTTCCTGCGTGGACTCCGAAAGGCTTTCGACCTCGATGGGGGAGGGCTCCGTGCGGACCGGCGCGGCGTCGAAGCAGGCCATAAGCTGCTGGGCCATGGCGTTGATGTTGCGCACGGCCGAAAGATCGGTGTTGACGCACAGCATGCCGACGATCTTGCCATCCTCGCGAATGAAGTACGTTGCGGATTCCAGCGTCTTGCCGGCGGCGCCGCGGCCTTCGTAGCCCGTAATAAACGGTAGATCGCGATACTTGGGGTCGTGCATGATCTTGAGTGCCAGATCGGTAGCGGGCCCGCCAATCTTGCGGCCGCTCACGATACCGTTGCGAATATCGACGATGGCGTGGTCGGGATCCGAGAAATCGTGCAGGACGATTTCGCTGTTTTTGCCGAGTATCTGCTCCAGGAAATCGACCATCGGCAAAAAGCGGCGTACGGTCTCGTTCACGAGCAACTCCTTTGGGTGAAATCGGAAATGTTCATAACAATTTTTTATCATGGTAACACGGCGTCTTCTGACTCGCATATTCGCAGGTACATTGCGTAATACAGACGAGCGGTAGGAATGTAGCGGTAAACGGTCGACCAAAAGAAAAGTTAGATGGTAGTTTAGGCAGACACATTTCTGACCTGTGGAAACGTTTTATTTCAGCTGAAGAATAGTCTGATAACAAAAAATTATTATTGAGAATGAGAAATATCCTAAATTCGATATTCAACGAAGGCACAACCTCAACCCCGCACTGCGTCACAATAGAATGTTAGATGCGAAAACAACTACTTCTAGGATTGGTGGTCAAATGGCCCAGGAGACGGTTACGAACGGCACTGAAGCCCTGTTTACTCGCGAAGGCATGCCTCCCGTTAAGGAAATGATCCCGTGTGCCCTTCAGCACGTACTGGCATCGTTTGCCGGCATCATTACCCCGGCGGTCATCATGGCCGGCGTCTACGGCTTTAATAGCCAGCAGAGCACCGACATCATTCAGGTTGCGCTCATTCTTTCGGCACTCGACACGGCCCTTCAGGCCTTCGCTCCCTTCCGTCGCATCGGCGGCGGTCTGCCCATCGTCATGGGCGTCTCGTTCGCGTTCCTGCCGGCCTTTCAGGCCATGGGCGCCTCGGGCTTTAGCTTTGGTGCGCTGCTGGGCGGCGAGATCGTCGGCGGTGCCGTTGCAGCCCTCTTTGGTCTGGCCTACAGCAAGATTAAGTGGCTGTTCCCGCCCGTCGTGACCGGTACGGTCATCTTCTCCATCGGCGTTTCGCTGTATCCCACGGCCGTCAAGTATATGGCCGGCGGTATGGGTACGCCGCTGTGGGGCACCCCGCAGGCCTGGTGCGTCGCTCTTATCACCTTTGCCGTGGTCTTTGCGCTCGCCAACTTTGGCAAGGGCACGCTCAAGCTGGGATCCGTGTTCTTTGGCATGATCGTTGGCATGATCGTTTCGATCCCCTTTGGCATGATCGATTTCTCCAGCGTCGCCACCGCTCAGGTCTTCGCCCTTCCCAAGCTCATGCCCTACGCGCTCGAGTTTGATCCCGAGGTCTGCATTACCCTCGCCGTCGTGTTCCCCATGGTTGCCATCCAGGTTATCGGTGACGTCTCCGCCGCCTGCCTGGGCTCCATCGACCGTATGCCCACCGAGCGCGAGCTCTCTGGCGCCATCGTGTCCCAGGGCATCACATCTATGGTCGGCGGTCTGCTGGGCGGTCTTCCCACCAGCGCCCTTGGCCAGAACGTGGGCATCATCTGCTCCAACAAGGTCGTCAACAAGTGGGTTTTTGTGACCATCGCGGCCGTCTTTGCCATCGCCGGTCTGTTCCCGCAGCTTTCTGCCGTCCTTTCCGCTATCCCGCAGCCCGTCATCGGCGGCGCGACCGTCGGCGTCTTTGGCACCATCACCATGAACGGCGTGCGCATGTTCACCCGCGAGGGCCTCACGCAGCGCACTACCACCATCGTCGGTACCTCCGTCGTCTTTGGCCTGGGTATCTGGATGGCCAGCGGTTGCCTTGCCGGCGAGGGTATGCCCACCTGGGTGTCCACCGTCATCGGCTCCAATGCCGTAACCCCCACCGCCATCATGGCCATTGTCCTTAACCTGATCCTTCCGCAGACGCCGGTCGTGGCTCAGCACATCGATGCTGCCAAGGACGCTGCCGTGGATCTGGTCTTGCCCGAGAGCAAGAAGTAGCCAATTCGGTGCTATTCGTCGGCGGACGCATCGCCTCGTCCGCCGACGTCATGCGGTGCCGAGCCGCACTTCAACCGCCCCTTTTGCGTGCATCGCTTGTCGAATTACGTTATAGCTAGCTATATTATAGAAAGGTATAATATAGCTAGCTATAACGTAAAGGAAGGACGGCCCTGTGTTTATCGGAAGAACAGCGGAAATGTCCGAGCTCAATCGACTGTATGGCACAGACTCCTTTGAGATGCCTGTGATTTACGGCCGCCGTCGCGTGGGTAAAACGCGCCTTATCACAGAGTTCATCCAAGGCAAGAAGGCTATTTACTTTCAAGCTCGTCGTACCAATGCGGAGGCAAACCTGCACGGCTTTAGCCAGGCGATACTTGCAGGCTCGGTTGGTGCTGCAGGCGTGACGTTCCGTAGTTTTGACGAGGCATTCGATGCATTGGCCACCATGGCTCGCACGGAACGTTTGATTGTCGTGATTGACGAGTATCCCTATCTCGCCCAATCGAATCCCGAGATCAGCTCGTTGCTGCAAGACAAGATTGATCACCTGTACAAAGAGACTAGGCTCATGCTTATCCTGTGCGGGTCGTCGCTTTCGTTCATGGAAGAGCAGGTGCTGGGCTACGAGAGTCCGCTATACGGTAGGCGTACGGCCCAGTTTAAAATCATGCCGCTCGATTTTACGACGACCCTCGGCCTGTGGCAGAGCATGGGTCGCGAAGACGCTGCGGTTTGCTATGGCATGACGGGCGGCATTCCTGCATATATCGAGAAAGTCGATCCTACCGTATCGCTTAAGGACAGCATCAAGCGTCTTTTTCTTACTCCTACGGGCTACCTCTTTGAGGAGCCGAGTAACCTGCTGTTGCAAGAGTGCCGCAATCCCGAGCAATATGATGCGATCGTGCAAGCAATTGCTCAGGGGCGCTCGAAGATCTCGGAGATTGCGAGCTCTACGGGAATCCCTGCGAGCAACGTAAAGAGCTATGTGGATAAGCTGGCGTCGCTTGGGATTGTCGAGCGCGAGCTGCCCCTAAACGAGACGAGCAATAAGCGAGCCGTGTATCTGCTGAGCGACCAGATGTTTAGGTTCTGGTACAAGTTTGTGCCGCAGAATATCGGACTGATCCAAAACGACATGGCCGAGATGGCGTATAAGCGCATTGAGCCGCACATATCGGATTACATGGGTACGGTCTTTGAGCTTATATGCAGGCAATACGTGTACGAACTTGCGCGGGCGGGCCAGCTCGATGTGGTTCCGGCGAGCGTCGGGCGCTGGTGGGGGACGGATAATCGCACGCATACGCAGGAAGAAATTGACTTGATTGTTGACGATGGCGAGGGCACTGCGCTGTTTGCGGAGTGCAAATGGCGCAATGAACCGGTGGGCGAAGACGTGCTGCAAAAGCTCGTGCACCGAAGCGAGCTCTTTAGACGGCAGCACAAAAGCCATGCGATCTTCTCGAAGCGCGGCTTTACGCAAGGATGTCAGGAAGCTGCGGCGAGCAGGGGAGATACCAAGCTGATTTCGTTTGCCGAGATGTGCGAGCGGAGATAACCAAGCGCGCTCTGATTCGATGCTGGGAATGGGATGCGCTTTCCTTTTGCAGTCCTTGGCGGAAAGCGTGTCCCAGATTTCGGCCTCAAACTGGGATGCGTTTTCCAGCGGCTCCTCTACCGGAAACTGTGTCCCGGAATCGAGCCTCAGGGTGGGACGTGCTTTCCGGTGGAGGCGCGGGGCGGAAAGCGTGTCCCGTAATCTGAGCAATTCGGTGATCCGGGGGTTGAGTGAGCGTCGCGCCAATGATGCCAAGCGTAAAACCTACAATGAAAACGGCGTAAAAACTACATTGAGAACGGCGTAATTTCGCAGGATGACGTCGCCCGCTGGGGCTGCAGGGGCGGTTGGCCTGCAAACCTTGGGCTTTCGGACGAGCTTGCGCGACAGACGGCAAGTCAGTACGCGCGCTCGAAGGTCCGCGTGTGCGTGTTCCTTTCCACCTACGGCGGTGTCGACAACAGTGTCCATTATTATCGAGATGAGAAGGGCCTTGAGGTCGATCTGATCGTTGAGCACGACGGGCGCTGGGGAGCCATTGAGGTCAAGCTGAGTGATGCGAAAGCAGACGATGGAGCGAGAAATCTCAAGGCGCTGGAGAGGAAAGTGCTCTCCAATCCTGCCGCCCAGAATGCCGCGCCGGCGTTTTTGGCGGTCGTGGTTGGAAAGGGGAGCATTGCCTACACACGCGACGACGGCGTGGCGGTGATCTCCATGGCGGCACTTGGGGCGTAGTGGTTTTGCGGGCGTGCCGTGCTTCCTTTACCGAAAATCCATTTGGTAAACCTGGCACCCGTGGGTAGAATAAGGTCGACGGCAGCCCAAGGGTGATAGCTGGGCAGCGCCGTTACTTCGATTAAGGGGTCATCGCCTTAGTGGCGTCGACCCCTCTTTTTCTGCTTCGTACGCTGCTTAAGTGCCTCGGAAAGTCCGATAAGCGCCGTGAGGAGCGAGACCAAAGCGGTCAGGAGTTTCACGAAATCAATCAGATCGGTCATGGGCATCACCTCCCGTCGCATGGAGGGCACTGCCCGGCACATGGAACTGCCGTCAACAATAACCAGTCTATCAAACTGCAGCTATAAATACGAATATATGTTCGATAATAATAACGACGCGATTCTCTCAAAGCGCGGCTTTAAGCAAGTGTGTCAGAGGGCCGCGCTGGGCGATTTCATGTCCGCACGAGCGCCTATCCTTACGGCAATGTAGCCGCTTATGTAACAAGCGGCAGTTGACGGAGAAAGGCCCTAACCGTGTCAGCTGAAAAGACGCCGGGTATCTCGGCTATCGATACGACGAACTTTGCGCGCCAGATTGTGCTGGACTTTGAGTTTGCGCCGGTGCCAAAGCAGCGCCAGCGCCGTGGGCTGCGCAACGAGATTATCGAGGTCGGCGCCGTCAAGCTCGATTACCACGGCAACGTTATGGGCGAGTTCTCGCAGTTTGTGCAGACGGAATTGACCGAAGGCGTTGCGTTTCCCGTCCGCGAGCTTACGGGGATATCGGCTGTGGACACCGCGATGGCCGATCCGCTCTACATGGTGATCAAAAGGCTCAGCGATTGGATCGGTTGCTACTCCGCCCAGATAGTTTGCTGGAGCGGGACGGATCGTCGGCAGCTTTTGACCGAGTCCCAGGCAAAGCATATCGACCTTTCCGCATTTCCTACGGACTGGGCCGACCTGCAGGCGTTTTACACCTCGATCATGGACGTGGGCAGCCACGGGCGCGTTTCTTTGAGTGACGCGGCGACGTGGTTTGGCATCGAGTTCGACGAGTCGACGGGCCACGCCCACAGCGCCCTTGCCGATGCGCGCGTAACCGCCAAGCTGCTCAAGCAGATGATGGACGGAGACTACCGCGTGAGCCCGCACGCCCAGGAGATCCGCCAGCGGTGGGGGATGGGCGAGCGACCCCAGACGCGCCTTTCCAAGAAGTGCCCCGAACTGGGCGACCTGCTGCTGAAGCTGAAGGCAGAGGGGAGGTAGGGGGCGGACATCATTGTCGTTTTCGCCTGCGAAGAAGGAATCAATTAACTACAAAGTGTGGATGGCTTCTAGTGAAGACTTAAACACCAGACTATGAAAGGGTTGTCGAGCCATTGGGACTGTAACATTTGCCCATCGCAAGACGTTACTCGTTCAAATTGGGACGCTCCACATCCTATGAAATGGTTAATGCGGAACGTCCCTAGAAGTCTGTCTTCTGTTACCTAATAGTAGAGTTCGATATACGAATACGCCTTATCAAAAAGAGCCTGGTCTTTGAGCTTGTAGCGCATCCATAGAATGGCACGGAGCTGTTTTTTAACCTCTTTCACGCCAGTCGTGGTAGCTTGCCAGCCGTCGAAGCGAGTTATCTTAACGATCTCGTCAATGTCATTGACGATGTTCTCGACGATGATAGGCGTGTCGCCGTTCTTGATGCCGTTAAAGAGCTCAGTGAGAGCAGCCTTTCCCTTGTCCTCCTCTTCCTCGGGCACGACTTCCTTTTCGGCGGCTCGTGCTTCTTTGGCGAGGTCGATGAGCATCTTGAGGAACTCGACGCTGTTGATGAGACCTTGCTCGTGACGTTCCCTCAGGTCCTCCAGGCGCTCGCCGAGCTTCTGGAACTTGCCATTCTTATCGTGCCTGCGGATTCGGGCGACGAGATCTATCTCCAGCTTACGCGTGATCTTCTCGGTATTGCCCTTGTCGTTGATGAAGTGCTCGATCATGTCCTCGTCGAGTTCAAGGATGTCGTCATCGTCTCGGACTCTCTCGACGGTGATGTTCTCGTGCACGAGCTCGATTGTCTTGGGCCCGAGCGCTGCCCAGATGAGCTTCCCGCGATTGTCTACCGGTCTCACGGAATCGTAGACCTGCGAGAGCCAGATGAAATCGGGCTTGTAGGGATTGAGACATGGGTCGGGCGAAAGGGCTTCCCACGCTCTGTTCAAGACCGAGAAGTCGGCCCCAAACTGGTCTTTCACCTTTGTCGTTGGCAGGCATTGTTGAGCTTCGAGAAGGGACTCCCAATCCGCGCTGCGGCGGTCTCTGACCGTTGAGAAGTACTCAAGACAGCAATGCATAAGCCCGGGTAGCTCGGCCTTTACCTCGTCGATGTTGGTTATGACCTTCTGCACCTCGGCCTCGTCGAAGTGCAGAGACTTGGCGACGTTGTCGAAGAGGCCGATATAGTCAACGATGAGACCGAATGTCTTCTTGTCATTGTAGACACGGTTGGTTCGACAGATTGCCTGCAATAGCGTGTGGTCGCGTAAGGGCTTGTCAAGGTACTGAGTTTGCAGGATGGGCGCATCGAACCCCGTGAGCAGCTTCGCAGTGACGATGAGAATCTTGAGCGGATCGTCCGGGTCGCGGAAACGGTCAAGGAGCTTTTCCTCGGCATCGCGATCGCGACGATATGCCTTGTACCGGTCCTCCTTGTCGTTGTTCGTGTCCATGACGATGGTGACTGCATCAGCGCCCAAGAGCTTGTCGAGCTCCTCTTTATACAGCAAGCAGCACTCTCGGTCGTAGCAGACTACTTGCGCCTTGAAGCCGTCGGGCTCAACCTTCGATTTGAAGTGTTTGGCAATGTGTTCACACACCTTGTGAATGCGGTCGGGAGCCTTCATGACGGCTTCGATCTTGACGCGCCTGGTAAGCTCTGCTTTGTCCTCTTTGCTGAGGTCTCGGGTCATTTCGTCAAAGGCGGTGTTCACGACCTCTTGGTTGACGTGGAGCTCGACGGGAACTGTTTCAAAATGGAGCGGCAATGTGGCGTGGTCGCGGATGGAGTCGGCGAAGGAATAGCGGCTCATGTAGCCGGACTTGTCCTCTTTGGCACCGAAGGTATGGAACGTGTTCTTGTCGGTTCGGTTGATGGGCGTGCCGGTCAAGCCGAAGAAGAAGGCGTTTGGCAAGGCGAGTCGCATCTTCTCGCCGAGGTCGCCCTCTTGGGTGCGGTGCGCCTCGTCGACCATGAGGATGATGTTCTCGCGCTCGTTGAGCGTCCCCGCAACCTCGCCGAATTTGAAGATGGTGGTGATGAGGATCTTTCTCATGTCCTGCTTGAAGAAGGACTCAAGCTCCTCCTTGCTGCCGGCGCTTGCGAGGTTGGGGATATCGGATGCGTTGAAGGTCCCCGTGATCTGGGTCTCGAGGTCGACTCGGTCATCCACGATGACGACGGTCGGGTTCTTGAGTTCGGGGACCATGCGCAGCTTCTGGGCGGCGAATACCATGAGCAGTGACTTTCCTGAGCCCTGGAAATGCCAAATGAGGCCACGCTTCGGGTATCCTGCGCGGACGCGGTCCACGATGAGGTTCGCGCCCTCGAACTGTTGGTAGCGACAGATCAGCTTGATGCGTCGATGCTTCTTGTCGGTGGCGAAGAGCGTGAAGAACTGGAAGATGTCCATGACGTTCGTGGGGGTTAGCATGGACGCCATGCTTCTCTTGACGTCGGCAAGTGTGCCCTCGCTCTTCTTGTCGCCCTCATGCCAGGGTCCCCACATCTCGGGAGGCATATTCACCGACCCGTAGCGATAGCATTTTCCTTCGCTGGCGAAGTTGATGGCGCTACAGACGAACATCTGCGGGATGCTCTTCTCATATTTAGCGATGTCGCCAGCGCCGTCGAGCCAGGTTATCGAATCGCGCACCGGCGTCTTGAACTCGCCGATGACGAGCGGAAATCCATTGACAAGAAGGATGAGGTCGAGGCGTTTGCCGCCCTGCTCCTGGGGATAGACCCACTGGTTGGTGACGATGTACTCGTTTTTATCAAGATCGCCGTCCGCCGCCGTGCCAAAGAAACGGATGGGGACCATGCGGCCGTCTTTGCCGTAGGGGAATGAGTTCTCCTCGATGACGAGCTTTTTGAACCGCTCGTTGGTGGAGACCAGGTTCTGCGGACTTGTGGACTGAATGAGGGCCCTGAGTCGGTAGATGGTCTCGTCGGCGCGATCGGGGTCTTCTGCGATCTCAGGGTTAAGCCTGATGAGGGCATCCTTGACCATGGGCTCGACCATGACGTCGGCATGGCGGCGCGGGAGGTCTTCGGCAGCCACGTATCTCCAGCCAAGGCTGACAAGCGCCTCGACGCTCATTTGCTCGATGGTGTTGTCCTCGTTAAACATCTCCGAGTCCTAACTCCTGGTTCAAGATTTTCTTCGTCGTGGCGTTTAGCTCATCGAGGGCCTTTTGTACGGCAAATTTCGATTTGTCGACCGAGGCGGCGAAGTCCAAGAAGGAACGTTGAAGCTCAATCGGCGGCAAGGGAAGTTCGATTTTGGCCATTTCTTTTGCGCTAATGTTGGCCTGACCAACGGCTCCTTTGGCCATCTTGCGAAGAAGACCTTTGCCGTAGCTGCTGTTCAAGAACGCCGACACATAGCCGGGCTCTACACGCTCATCGAATCTAACCCTGACAATATATCCTGCGATTACCATGGGCTCGTTCTTATTGAATACGCAGGTCTTGCCTACCTTTTCGCGGCTATTTGTCCTATTGAAAAGCAAATCTCCTCTTACAACTTTTGCGTTCTCAAGCTCCGCACCCGAAAGATCGATGTACTTAAGATCGGAGAGATCAAGCCTCCCATCGTCGGTCATATTGTTCATGCGGAGGTATTTAAATTCGCCACTATCAGAAGCCTTCTTTGAAGTCCCGTACCGTATATCAGCCGCGAGCTCCCCGATTGTAACTGAAAGACAATCGCTTTCTGTTGGATCGGGTCCACCAAACATCTCGACAAATTGTGATTTGACGACGTCATCGCAGGCTGTAAGCAGACTCCGATAATGCTCCTTAACCTGCTCGGCAGCGCACATGACGTCGGCAATCTCGGCAACTCTTACAGGCCCGGGAAGGTCAATCTCAAAATCTGCGAGATCCGAGAATAGAACGTACGGGTTGGTTGAACCCTTCGACTTGCCAATGGAATAGCTTGTGAAGCGGTCGGACAACAGCAAGAAGGGAAGAAGCCTCTGAGGCAGCACCTCCTCGTCTTTTGTTTCGAGAACAAAGGTCACGTTGGACGTCACACCCTCAATGTCCGCTACGGAAACTTTTTTGAGATAGGTACGCCTCGAGCCATAAAGAACCTGGCCGGGCCTGAAAAGCCTAATGAAGGCAGGGCCTACGTCCGCCTCGTCGAAGCGCCCTCGCATGGTTAGCCTGGGGCGTTCCGTCTCCATATGATCCCCGGCGACAAAATACTCATAGGGGTTGTTATCGCGATCGACTTTCTCTTTGCAGTTGCGAACGAGATCGCCCAAAAGATATCTCGTCATGCCGCACACCTCCGGCAGACAAATTGTGATTTGACGACGTCATCGCAGGCTGTAAACAGCTGCCTGTAGTGAGACCTCGTTTCTTGTGCGGTCCAGAGTATGTCGGCAAGATCTTCTTGCTTAGCGATGCTGGGAAGCTCGAATTCAAATTGCGAAAGGCTCTGCCACTTGACTCTTGGCGAGAGGGAGCCTGCCGAATTGGTGATGGCGTGCTCGAATAGGGCGTCGTTCTGGATGATGAACGGGAGCAGCCTCGGAGAGAGGTTGTCCTTGGGGGCGATGACAGTGATGTCTCCAGAGCAGATTCCGTCGAATGGAGCGACGGCCGCTTTACGCAGGTAGGCCCTGCGACGCCCGAACAGCACCTGCCCCTTTGAGAAAGCCTTAGTGAAGGTGGTCTCGACACCTTCGTCCCAATGGGCGAGTTCGACTTCGCCGGGGTCCAGATGCTCAAGGCCGACCGTCGGCAGCTCTTGGTCTACAGGGACCTTCTGTTTGATTTCGCGGGCCACATCGCCCAGGCAAACGCGGGTCATGTTACTCACCATCGTTTTCATGCAATTTCGCAGCAATATCATCGAGCAGGGACGCGGCCTCTGTGGAGGCGGTTCTCCAGCTCCCTATCGTTTCCTCGATGCTTCTATCGTCAGTGTTTTCATCATCGGAGGGCTTCACGTACAGAGGGATGGAGAGCGAGAAAGCGTTGTCCTCGATCTTACTAAACGATGCGTGGGATGAGAAACCTTCGATGTCTTCGTCAGATCGGTAAGCCTCGACGATTCTCTGGATGTGTCGAGGCTCAAGGTAGCTTTGCGCGTTCTTGCGGGTTACCTCGGCAGAGGCGTCCACGAACAGTATCTCCTTGCGCCGGTTCGGCGCTTTCTCGCTGCGGCAGATGAGGATGCAGGCCTCCATGGGCGAGTTGAAGAAGAGGTTTGCACCGAGTCCGATGACTGCCTCGACGAGATCGCTTCTCACGAGCTTTTCGCGCATCTCCGATTCCTCGTTACGGAAGAGTACGCCGTGGGGGAGGAGTATGGCGCACCTGCCGCTCTTCGGGTCCATGCTCTTGAGGATGTGTTGGATGAAGGCATAGTCGGCTCGTCCCTGCGGGGGCGTGCCGAGGAAATTGCGGCCATAGGGGTCGGATGCGAACGACTCGCGATCCCACTGTTTGATGGAGTAGGGAGGATTGGCGAGCACCATGTCGAAGGTGCGCAGCTTACCCGCTTCGAGGAAGGTGGGGTGACGCAGTGTGTCGTCGTTGGCGATTTCGAAGTCCTCGACGCCGTGAAGGAACAGATTCATACGGCCGATGGCGGATGAGAGCTGGTTGATCTCCTGCCCGTAGGCGTGGACGTTGCGCCATTCCTCCCCGTGCTGCTTGAGGTGGGCGATGGCGGAGATGAGCATGCCGGCACTGCCGCAGGTGGGGTCGTAGATGGACTCGCCCGGCCTGGGTTGAAGGATCTCGGTCATCAGGTGGACGACCGTGCGGTTGGTATAGAACTCCTGGGCCGTGTGACCCGAGTCGTCTGCGAACTTCTTGATCAGGTACTCGTAACCCTGGCCGAGCTCGTCTTCAGGGCAGTTGGCGATGGACAAAGTCTTGGCGCTGAAGTGTTCGATCAGGTCTTTGAGCAGACGATCGGGAAGGCGCTTCTTGTTGGTCCAGGCAGCGTCACCGAAGATGCCCCGTAGCTTGGAGTCGTTGGCCGCCTCTATGGCGCGAAAGGCGTCGACGATGGCCTTGCCGACGTTCTCAGTGGTTTCTCGAATATCGGCCCAATGGGCACCGTCGGGAATGGCGAAGCTGTGGTTCTCGGGCAGGGCCGCGAACTCTTCGTCGCCGCCAGAGGCCTCCAGGGCCTCGTCGGTTTCCTCATCGTAGACGTCGGAGAGGCGTTTGAAGAATAGCAACGGGAAGATGTACTGCTTGTACGATCCGGCGTCGATGTAGGTACGGAGCAGCACTGCCGCGTTCCACAGATGGTTGTTGAGCTCCTCCTGGGGGATTCTACTTTCCATCGACGTAACCTCCCTTCACGAGGAGATCGAGGAACTTTTTCTCCGACTTTCTTGTTTTCTGGATGAGGTCGTAGAAGCGCTTTCTGGTCTCTGCCGGTGGCTCGACCTTCTCGCGTTTCCTCTCGATGTAGTTGTTCGCCGAGAGTACGTATCCCTCGCGCTCGATGTCGGCGAGCGTTGTGATGGCGCATTTCTCGATGACGGGTTCATAGGAGCGGTAGAGGGAGAGCATCTCCCGTGCGTCCTCTTCCGAGATCATGTTCTGCGCACGCTGGGCGGTAAAGATCTTGCTGCCGTCGATAATGCAAACGCGTCCCTGGTGCTCGGTGGGCTTCTCGTTTCTGAGGAACAGCACGCAAGCAGATACGCCGGTGCTGTAGAAGACTCCGCTTGCGAGCGCGATAACGGCTTCAACCTTGTCCGACTTGATAAGCTCCTTGCGTATGGCGCCCTCTTTGCCGCCATGGAACAGCGCTCCTTGGGGTAGAACTACGGCGCAACGGCCGTTCTTCTTGTCCATGGAGCAGACCATGTGTTGCACCCAGGCGAAGTCTGCCGATTTGTCGGTGGGAACGCCCCAGACGTTACGGCCCCACGGATCCGAGGCAAACTCATCAGAGCCCCAGTTCTTAAGGGAGAACGGAGGGTTCGCAAGGACGCAGTCGAAGGTTTTGAGTGCATTGCCGTCGCGGAAGGCGGGCTCGCGTAGGGTGTCGCCCTGGGCGACGCGGAAGTCCTTCGCGCCGTGAAGGTAGAGGTTCATTCGCGCTATAGCGGACGTGCTGAGGTTCTTCTCCTGGCCGTAGAGCTTGCCGTAGGCGAGTTTTGAGTTGTCCATTTGCCGGACGGCTTCGATGAACATGCCGCCCGTGCCGCATGCCGGGTCGTAGACGGTCTCGCCGGGCTTCGGCTCAAGCAGGGAGACCATCATCTTGACGATCTCGCGTGGGGTATAGAACTCGCCGGCGTTCTTCTTCTGCATATCGGCGAACTTCTTGATCAAGTATTCGTAGGCGTCGCCCATCATGTCGGCGCTATAGTTCCTGTTGCCGAACTTCTTCGCTGAGAAGTGCTCGACGAGATCCTTCAGGCGTTCGTCGGAGAGCTTGCCTTTGTCTGTCCAGCTCGCATCGTCGAAGCTACTGAAGAGGCCGCTGAGGGTGTCGGGGTTGGCGCGCTCGATTCCGACCATCGCATCGACGATTGCCTTGCCGACGTTCGTGCCGGTGTTGCGAACGTCCTGCCAGTGGCAGCCCTCCGGCACCTCAAAGCTGTGGTTTTCGGGCAGGGCGGCGTAGTCTTCGTCTCCGTCTGACATCTCTAGAGCCTCGGTGGTCTCCTCGTCGTAGACGTCGGAGATGCGCTTGAAGAAGAGCAACGGTGTGATGTAGCTCTTGTACTCGTCCTGGTTGATGGGGCCGCGCAGGATGTCGCAGGCCCCGAGCAGGTGGTTTCCCAGCTCGGATTTGCTTATTGGTTCTTCTGGCATTCAGGTACCTATGAGCTCAAAAATGAAATTACAGCTCTAGTGATTATACCGTCATATTTGTCATGGTAAATCTCCTGCGCGTCGTCGTTCATTCAGACGGTCTTCGGTTGTAAATCACAATTTAGCTATTGGAGGTGTGCGGCATGACAAGGTATAGATTCGACCAGATAGCCGAGAACAGCACCGCCAAGAAGAAACCCGAGGAAAGCGATCGCGGCCGGTATGTTGGGTTGGAACACCTTGATCCGGGCACTCTTGAGGTGACCCGTTGGGGCGCCGAGGTTACTCCCAAGGGCGACAAGCTGCTCATGAAGAAAGGCGATGTCCTGTTCGGCCGCCGAAGGGCCTATCAGAAGAAGGTCGGCATAGCACCCTTCGATGGCATCTTCTCGGCTCACGGGATGGTGCTGCGCCCGAAGGCCGATGTCGTCGATCCGATGTTCTTCCCGTTTTTCATCAGCTCCGACATATTCCTTGACGAGGCAATACGGGTTTCCGTCGGCTCTCTTTCGCCGACGGCAAACTGGAAAGATCTTCGGACCTTGGAATTTGACTTGCCCTCGCCGGGAAAACAACGCGAGCTTGCCGGCATCCTCTCGGAAGCCGAGAGCCTCAAGGGGCATTATCGTAAGATGCTCACGACCTGCGACGACGTCGTCAAATCACAATTTGTCGAGATGTTCGAGGGCAAGGAATATCCGAGCAGCTGCCTTTCGACTCTTGTGTCGTCGATGAGAAACGGCCTGTCTCCATCGAAGTCAGGATCGCATCGTTCGAAGGTTCTTACTCTATCCGCCATAACCCAGGGGCACTTCGACTCGTCAGCGTGGAAAGACGGCTTCTTTACGGAGGAACCTCCTGCCGATAAGCGCGTCTCAAATGAAGATTTCTATGTTTGCCGGGGCAATGGAAACAAGCATCTGGTTGGAACAGGCGAATACTCAAATGTACTAATGAAAGATATGGTTTTCCCTGACACAATGATCGCGGCAAGGATTAAACAAGAACAAATCATCTTGCCTTATTTACGGTGTGCTTGGAATCAGCCTTCGACTCGCAAGCAAATCGAGGCATCGGCGAAAACTACCAACGGAACATTCAAGATCAATCAAACGGCTCTCGGCAATATCAAGCTTCTTGTTCCGCCTCTCGAGCTCCAGCAGGAGTTCGCCGACTTTGCTACCTCGGTCGACAAATCGAAATTAAAGTTAGGTACCTGCGGTGGGATGCTTTGACGTTGCGCTGGTCGACCATTGCATACCTTAATGTGGTGTCTATTTTTTTATGGCCAAGGAGCACCTGGACTTGTTCGATGGGCATTCCTTTGTCGATTGCCTTTGTAGCAAGTGTTCTTCTGAACTTATGAGGGTGGACCCTTCCTAAATCAAGCTCGCGCCTCAGTTTTCTAAGCAGCGCCTCGACGCCGCCAATTTGTAGCCTCTCGTGTGGCGCCTTGCTCGACACGAAGAGTGCTTCCGAGCTGTCTATTCGGGTTGACAGGTAATTCTCAATATGGACTTTAGTCTTTGCGTCAAAATAGACGATGCGGTCCTTATTTCCCTTGCCGTGTACGATGCACTCACGATTGATGGTGTCGATGGAGCTCCTGTCCAACGAGACGAGTTCGCCCACACGCATGCCCGTGGAGCGCAACAGGTCGATCAGGGCAAGGTTTCGGGGCGACCCGCAGTTATCGCAAAGAATCTCAACGACTTCATCGCTATACGTTTCCTTTATGGGTTGCGGAGCCTTGACTCTTTTAATGCGTCTAACCGGGCTCTTAATGATATGGTCCTCGTCTTCGAGCCATGAGTAGAAGCTTGAGATGATTCTTCGAACATTGTCGACGGTGACGCGACTGACGCCGGCTTTTTGCTGATAGTCGGAAAGATAGGACCTGATCTCTTCGGTTCCCAGGTCGCAAGCTGGCGTATCGAATGATTCAAGCATTTTATTGATGGTGGTTTCGTAGTAGGAGATGGTCCTATCCGAGCAGCCTTCGAGGCGTTTTGCAGACAGAAATAGATCTAGGAATGATTCGCTTTCACCGACGCGCCCGTCTTCAGCTAATTGGCTTTCATCGAAAAGGCAGTGCGATAAAACCTTTTTGAGCTGGCGGTTCTGCTGCGTGGTCAGGTAGGGGAGCATGAGGCGGGTAATTTCCCTGGCTGTTTTCGTGAGGTCCATGGCGGCGTCCTTCCTTGCGCGGTGGGTGGCGCTATTTTCCTTTGTTTACCCGTGCGTTATGGAAGGGATGCCGGGTGGCGCTTCCGCTAGGCAGCGTCAAGGGGACCCGTGAAGCCCCGCGCAGGCCTCTGCATCACTTCGGTGCGGCTTAGCCTGCAAAGCGAGATATTCAGAGGCGTTTTCCTAATGGGGGCATCTAAATGTAGAGCGGTATCCAATTCCGTAAGAGACTTTGCTGAAAGCAACGTACCAGCTTTCAGAATTCGCTGACATAATAACGATACGGTGACTTTTGACGAAAGGCGAACGATGAATGCCGACGCCCAGCTAGAAAAAGCAGTTGCGTTGATTGACGAACAGATTGCCTCTGCATTGCGAACGACTTACAAATTCAGGGAGCACTGGAGTGGCGGAAAGCTTGATTTCCGGAGACAAGCCGGCGGTTTTGCGACGCTGATTCAGCCATCGCAAGAACAGGTTGAATACGATTTCTTTAAGGCATCCATTGAGTTTTCCGTTAGAAATAACATAGTCAATCCAATACTCGGATCCTTGTTCGCTCTCTATGGTATTGACGCGACGTGGCCGAAGGGCTCGACTGTTGTTTGGTCGAATAATGAGAAACACGAAAGTGTGAACCCTATTGAGTTTCTAATTTCAACAAATTGCGAAACCGTAGGGTATCGATACACCTTTCCGGACTCGCTTACCGCAATGGAAGTCGATGAAATCCTTGATGCATGGGGAATCAGCAGGATTGTTGTTGTTGACTGGTCTGCAGCGGAGATTGAGGAGCTAAAACGATGCCCCAAGGAGCTGTGTGCCGAAGGGTTCGATAACGTATTCCAAATATCATCGAGCGGGTTTTTCAAAAAGTTCTTCCCAGAGGCGCTCTACGATGAGTTTGTTTATCGCATTCGAGATGCAGTTGTCAGGGTGGAGGATATTATCGGTCTCCGGGCCATTTCTAGCCTCTCCATGCCTCGCTTGGCGCCATTCAGGGCTTCGCTGATAGACGAGATTCATCGCACTGTTGACGGCTTTCCTGAGTCGAATTACACGGTTCAATCAAATCACACCACGTTCAGGTTTGTCGACGAAGATCAAAAAGTGCTCAATAAAGCTTTCTTCGATGATGGACTTGGACACTGCCTTGCTGGAACAAAGGGCTTTGCAAGATGTCTTACTACATCGGAGTACCTGCGCAGGTCTTTTTTGCGGGGCGGAGAGTTCGATTACACTTCAATTGTTTGTGGCTATATAAAGGCGGTTGAGCAGCTCGCATATGAACTCATGCTTGCTACGCTAGGCGAGCCGGGATCAGAAAAACTCTTCATTGCCACAGCTAAGAAAGGAAATAGGGCAGTCGTATACAAGAGACCATTCGATTGGTCTCGGGAGGCTAAACACATCCAGTTCGTCGAATCAAATAAGCGGTGGTTTTCGACAACCCTGGTCGCTCTTGCGAATCTTCTCCATGACAATAAAGAGGCTTGGAGGATTAGCGACGAGGGAAGACATTTCGTGCTTCTCAAGATAAGGGATTTTGCAGGTAAAGATAGGAATGGCTATTTCCATAAGGATAACTTTACGGATTTGGATGAAGTTAATAGGATTAGGCAAGATGCAATTGCGCTTCTGTATTACCTATTGGGCGGTTATGTTATCCCAGGAAGTAAGGAAAAGGCGCTGGAAACGCTTGGATTGAAGCACGTTTCCTATAGCGAAATGTATATGAAGCTAGCCGAGATACCTTTGACTGACTTTGTTTTGGAGTTTGAGGGTCGAAATCCTGTGAAAGCAGTTAGGCCCTTCGAGCAACCTGCCATAGAGTATGACGGCTACGGTCTAGTCTCTTCGAAGGTGCTTTTTGTTAGAGTTGACAGCTATCGTGGCGCCCGTGAACGGGAATTGACTGAGGCTGCCAGCAAGGATGACCTCATCGTAGTTGGTCGCGATAATATGCCGTCTAAGCTGTTCTTTGTAAAACGTAACGGCGAACGGGTGCGGTTTTGGTAAGAAAACGGCACGCGAACGAGAGTCCGCGTGCCGACGCGCTTCCGTCGTTTAGCTGCTGGGCGTCTCGTTGCCGCGATACTTAAAGTATGCGGTTGCGATAGCCACAATAGCATCTATAACGGCGAGAACGACCTCATCGTTAGGCGTGTACTTCATCTTTTCCTCCTTTGTCGGGATTCTAAGCTGACGTATGCCAGCAAAAAGGAGGTCGTAAGCGCTAACGCTATGATAACCGATACTCATTTAGCTATTGTCTAATACCGCCAAATAGTGAAGGTGCACGTATTATTTGTGATAAGGACGCTAAAAGACTATTTGCCTTTTAGCTCTTTGCGGATACTGACCACGCGGCTTGCCCACAATCCCATCTCCAGTGTTTTGATTGACGGGGCAATTGCAGGCGATGTAAATAAGAGGGGACAACCGTAAATGAAAGCAACCGAAGCGAATCTGCTTGACCTTATGGGCGTGGCGAAGATGCAGTTCGTCATTCCCGTGTACCAGCGAGTTTACTCGTGGAGTGTAAAAGAGTGCGAGGTGCTTTGGGATGACGTTATGCGAGCGGGTCGTGATGGCATATCGCACTTCGTGGGGTCGATGCTCTATATCCCCGAGTCCGAGAGCTCTGCCACGAGCATTTCGCGCGTGCTTCTGATTGACGGACAGCAGCGCATGACGACGTTTTCGTTGATGATCGCTGCCTTGGCTGAATATCTGGAAGATAATCCCGACAAGGCCGGCTTCCTTGGCGATCTCAAGATCTCAGCGCTGCGGAAGAACTATCTCTTTAACGATGATGACTACAACGGCCTGGCGCGCTACAAGCTGGTGCTCTCGCAGGACGATAAAGAGACGCTGTTCTCCATCGTGTCTGGGTCTCCCGTGCCAGATGAAAAATCGGATCGCATTGTCGAGAACCATGCATTTTTCTGCGAGAAGATGCGTGGTAAATCATTTGATCCGGCAAGGCTTTGGGCGGGTCTCAACCGTGTGCAGGTCATCGACACTAAACTCACGGCAGGTGTAGACAATGCCCAGCTCATATTTGAGTCCATGAACTCCAAGGGTAAGCCGCTCACGCCTATTGACCTCATTCGTAACTACGTTCTTATGTCGCTTCCTAACGATGAACAGACCAAGCTTTACGAGGGCTACTGGCATCCGCTCGAGCACTTGTTCGGAAAAGGCGGCGAAGAAGAGTTCAATGCATTTATCTGGTACTGGCTGTGGCTCAAGGTTCCCAATAGGATGCCGAAGGAAAACGAGGCCTACCACGAGTTCAAACGCTACTTCGCTGACGACTTCGATGGAGATACCGAAGGCCTGCTGAAGGAGCTTCGCGAATATGCGCAAAGATATGCCAGGTTGTTCCTTGGCAAGGAGAAAGACGAGGGGCTGCGCCGAGTGTTCGGCAGGATTGCCTGCCTTTATGTTAAACCGGTCAGACCTTTGCTGATGCTGCTTTACTCGGTTTATGAAGGTGACAAGATTGACCGCAATGCGTTTCTCCGTATCTGCGAGACTATCGAGTCGTTTCTGTTCAGGCGGGCGGTTTGCGGCAGGCTTACCACGGGCCTAAATAATTTCTTTGCCGGCATGTATCGCAACCTTGAGCAACAGGACGATATAGAGGAGTACGTTACGGCGATGCTCCTTATCCATAGCAGTGGTATGACTGCGTACTTTCCGACAGACGAGCATTTTGTCGAGGAGTTTAAGACGCGTGACTGTTACAACCGCTTCTCCAAAAAGCGCTATTACCTGGAACGCATGGAGAACTGGCACCACCCGAAGGAGTCCATCTCGGCTGACGATTACCAGATTGAGCACGTCATGCCCCAGACGATTGATGACGAGCACGGCTGGAAGGAATCGCTTGGCGAGAACTGGGAAGACATCCACGACAGGCTGTGCAACAACTTGGGAAATCTTACGCTGACGGGCTACAACCAGGAGTACTCAAACCGGTCGTTCTCGGACAAGCTCAATCTTCCGAACGTGGGACTTAAATGCAGCCCACTCTACCTAAACAAGTCGATCGCCTCGCATGAAAAATGGGGCGAGGAGGAGATTAAGCACCGCGCGGACGATCTGGCGAAAGAGGCGTGCGAGATATGGAAATATCCCGACCTTCCGGCAGACGTCGTCGACAAGTACCGTCCTTCCCGCGGGGAGTCTGACGAGGCGCCTATTTGGACCTTGCAAGAGAACCATCCAACCTTTGCCGAGGGCGGGCTTAATCAAAAATTGTTCGAGGAGATACGCGAGTCTATCCTCAACGCCAATCCTTCATGGGAATCCTATATGGCCAAGTACTACGTAGGATTCAGGTCGGGCAAACGGAAGCTGCATGCCGTGCTGGAAGGCAGGACTAGCAACGGCGGCTGGATTGCCGTTGGCTTGGCAAAGAGTGTGGATGATCTAATGGATCCAGAGGATATGTGCCAGGACAAGCGCACGCAGGGTGGATTTGGCCCGGGCCTACCGACCTATGTTGCCCTTCGGAATGCCGATGACATCCCCGCGGTGCTCGATCTCATAAAGCAGTGCTAGGTTGAAGGCCGGGAATCTAATTCCCGGCCCTTGCCAGCTCGGAATTGCCGATGGCTCATCCGCTCGCTTACGCCCCCGCAATCCCGCGTGCCACACTCAGCAGTTCGTACTCCCTCTGGCTCCACTGGTGTGTCTTCGTCGCGCGCACGGCATCGCGGCACAGGTCCAGGAATACCTCGGCGCCCTCGCAGAAGCACTCGCGGGCAAAGGCGCCGGATCCGTCCGCAACGCATTTGCCGTCGGCAAATAGCTTCCAGCTAGACGGCTCGCGCGAATCATCTCCGAGCAGCTTGATCTGCAGCACGTGCGGGTCGCTGGCGGCGCAAAGCTCTTCCTCGAGCTTCTCCACCGTAAAGCGCATCTGGTGGGAGAGGCTGATCTTGACCATGGCCGAGGCATAGCCACTCGGCTCGTCCAGAAGATGCATTCGTTTTGGCTTGGCTGCCAGGTTGTGGAAGTTGCGCTCGCTGCGCACGGAGAAATTGTCCATACGGACTCCTTTCATCGATGTTGGCAGGGCCACCGTGCCTCTTGGCCGGTTGGCGTCGGGATCGTGGAGCCAACTCTCTACCCCGACTCTGGATAAAACGTGCCCGCTCCTTGCGGGCACGATGGAGTCTATCAGCGCGCGCGGACAGAAATCAAGCGCCGCCTGCGAAATGACGCGCGGACGGCGCTTGGTTTCGCCAGCTGCTGCTAGGCTTAAATCAGAAAAAGTGTCGAAATCGCTCATGTAAAAGTATGGAAAAGTGTCGTAATGTACACTTTAAAACCTCTGAAAAGTGTCGAAATGAGCACCTAACAACTACGGAAAAGTGTATCCTAGTGCTAAAACAGCACGTAATAAGGGGTACGTTTATGCTACAGAGAAAAGCGAAAGCACAATTTGAATCTTGGCTTGCCTCGTCGCCTAACAAGGCCCTTTTGGTCAAGGGCGCCCGACAGGTAGGAAAGTCATATCTGGTCAACGCGTTCGCACGTGAATCGTTCGAAAACGTCGTGACGTTCGACCTTATCGCCGACGCGTCCGTGCGCGATTCATTTTTGGCGGCAAAAAGCGCGGACGACCTTCTTATGCGCATGTCTATCGCTGCGACGCAGCCGATGGTTGCCAACAAAACCGTCGTGGTTATCGACGAGGTGCAGCGATGCCCCAATGTGGTGACGTTTATCAAATACCTCGTGCAGCGCGGCGAATTTCGGTACATCCTCACCGGATCGCTCCTTGGCGTTGAGCTCGAGGGCATCGATTCCCTGCCGGTGGGGTATGTCGAGCAGGTCCAGATGTACCCGCTCGACTTTGAGGAGTTTTGCTGGGCAAATGGCGTTGGTGCCAGCGCGTTTGAAATGCTCAGGGGCTGTCTAAAGGATGAGGGGGAGCTCCCCGGCTACCTGTATGACCGCTTGCTCGATCTGTTTCATCAGTATGTGGTGGTGGGAGGCATGCCCGACGCGGTCAATTCCTTCTTGGTGACACGCAATGTCGACGAGGTTCGAAACATCCACCGCGATCTTCACGCCCTGTATCGCGATGACATCGCAAAGTACGCTCCGCCCGAGCTACGCTTGGTTATTCGCGATATTTACGATTTGATTCCCAGCGAAGCGGGTTCTAAAAACAAGCGATTCAAGCTGTCGTCGATTAGCGGTGTTAAACGTTTTTCGCAGGTGACGGACCATTTTCTCTGGCTGTCGGAGGCGGGTGTCGCGCTTCCCGTGTATAACGTAACCGCGCCTGTGGCACCCCTTTTATTGGGGGAGCAGCGAAGTCTTTTTAAGCTGTTTTACTTGGACACCGGAATGCTCATGTCGTCGTATTCCAAAAAGGTTGCCCAAGGCGTTTTTGATGGCGAGGCAGAAGACGCCTTTGGCATGAACATGGGAGCGGCGTTTGAGGGCTTTGTTGCCCAGGAGCTGAAAGCCCATGGATTCAGATTGCGCTACTTTACATCGAAAAAGGTTGGCGAGCTCGATTTTGTCGAGGAGACGCTCGATGGGGAAGTGCTTGCCATCGAGGTCAAGTCGGGCAAGAGCTTTAAGTCCCATGCGGCGCTCGACAACGCGCTCGTGACGAAGGGTTACGGAATCGACCGTGCTCTGGTGCTTGCTGAGTGCAACCTGCACCGCGATGGAGAGGTGTTGTATCTGCCCATCTTTATGACGGGCCTCTTGGAGCCGTAACGCGTTGCCGGCTCCTCCAGCCCTCCTTTAACCTTCGCTACTCGTCTCCGTCGTTGGGGTCGCCCTTGAGGGTGTTGATGTCCAGGTGCTGGTTGTCGTTCTCTTTTTGCTGCGTTGCCGATTCGGACGCGGTGGGGCCGCGGAATAGCTGGAATCCCTCAAATGCGATCACGCCGAGCAGGGCGATGATGATGGCGATAAAGACAACCTTTGCCGCTTGGGGAAACTCGGAGAAGTGCGGCGGCTCTTCCTCGGTGTAGTAGTCGGCAAAGCGCTCGTCATCGGTGCCACGGGTATACGACGATGCCGATGCGTCCTTTGCGCCGGTCTTGTTGTACTCGGGAGCCGCGTATGTCGGCTGCTGCGGGGCGGCATCCGCGGGTGTGCTGCTGGGCGCATGACGCTGTGTCGCCGCGGCAAGAAACGCCGCCGTCTCGGACGGATCGCTGGTGGGGTGGGGCGCAGGGGCGGTCTGGCGCGGTACCTGCATGATGGGGCGGGTGGCAAAGTCGTCCGCGGGCACGGATGCCGGCGCGGGCGTAGTGGCCGGGACGGGGGCAGCTGCCGACGTGGGATTTGGGCCTGCCGAGCGAACCCCGCCGCCCATGAGTTCATCGGCGGGGCCGGGGGGGGCGCCGCTCCCGCCGCCGCGGGAGGCCGACG
>OAWM01000297.1_pt1 | contig 42870 bp, 31 predicted proteins | sample 1495501 | NCBI WGS metagenome assembly OAWM01 (sample SAMEA2580210, study PRJEB22360) | human gut metagenome | biome: human gut; feature: human-associated habitat; material: faeces | place: Denmark | collected 2008/2010 | reverse complement strand
ATGTATAGTATTTGCGAGAGACACCTTCTTTCGTAAATGTTGCAAATGTTTGTTTAGGCACTTTCATTATACAACACATGGAATCGAGGTGTCTTTCTTTTATGCAAAATCACGAACTTGCTCATTTATAGAAAAAATAGAAGAAAAGACTCTTGAAACATGTGGAAAATTACCACTTGGTTCAAGAGTCTTTTTTGGGATTGTGGTAAAAATGGTTAAAAAATTACAGAAAAGTGGAAAAATTTAACCTAAAATTGGAAAAAAGTAAATTGATAAAACGGATTTGAACATGTATAATGCGTACATATCTGATAAAAATGGTATGTCAGAAAGGAGAAAAAAGGTGAAGAAAAAGGCTTTGTACAAAAAGTGGATGTCAATGCTGCTTGCAGGAGTAGTGACAACGACCGGGTTCATGGGGGGAACGGTAACACTAAGAGCAGCAGAAACAACGAATTGGGTTGGAGATGAAGGACTGAGCGGAACAGCAGACGCTCCAGAACCGGACAAGGTAGTGCCGGATGCGAATCAGTTCCGGTATCAGAAAGAAGAGTTGGCAGCATTCTGTCATTTTGGACCGAATACATTCAATGAGATTGAATGGGGAGAACATTATGGGAATAAGAAACCGAGTGAAATCTTTAAATTAAAGGAAGATTTTGATGCGGAGACCATGGTGAAAACGTTAAAGGATGCAGGGTTTAAAAAACTGATTGTAACGGCAAAACATCATGATGGATTCTGTATCTGGGATAGTGAATATACAGATTATGATGTGAAAGCATCAGGATATCACGATGCAAGTGGACAATCAGATATTTTGGCAGAGATATCAGCAGCTTGTACAGCGGCAGATATGGACATGGGACTATATTTGTCTCCTTGGGATATTCATGAGCCGAGTTATGGATATAAAGATGCAAATGGACAACCAACTACTCCAGACAAGGATGTAAAAGATTACAACGAGTTTTATAACAATCAGTTAAAAGAAATTCTTAGCAATGACAAATATGGAAATCATGGAAAATTCGTAGAAGTGTGGATGGATGGTGCGAAAGGAAGTGGTGCAAACGCACAGGAATACGAATTTAAAAAGTGGTTTGATACAATTCAGCAATATGAGGGAAAAGCAGCGGGAAGAGATGCTGACTGTATGCTGTTTGGCGCAGAAGCTTATACGACAGTTCGTTGGATTGGAAATGAATTAGGAATTGCAGGAAAGGATACGTGGTCAAAATCTAAAGTAGACAAGGATAAGAACACCATTAATAGTAATAAGCAGGGCAATGCCACAGTTGGATTTGAAGATGGAAATCAGTGGACTGTTCCAGAGGCAGATGCGCGTATTACTTCTGGATGGTTCTGGGGAACACAGAAGAATACTCCAAAAACGATGGAAGAACTGAGTGATATGTATTTTAATTCAGTTGGACATAATGCAACACTGCTACTGAATGTACCTCCGAACAATCAAGGAAAAGTAGACAAAGCAATTCTGGATCGTGTGACAGAATTTGGTAACAATATCAAAGAGACATTTAAAACAAATCTGGCAAAAGCAGAAGGCGCATCTGTAAAAGTATCGTCTGTTAGAGAAAATGCAGAAACATTCAAACCAGGCAATATGATTGACGAAAACGATGAGACGTATTGGACAACCAGTGACGGAACAAAATCTGGTGAAATTCTGATTGATTTAGGAAAAGAAACAAAATTTGATGTTGTATCAATTGAGGAGGCAATTCAGAACGGTCAGAGAATCAATAATTACAAAGTAGAGTATCGCAATGGAGACAGCGGTGCGTGGACTTTATTAGAGAAAGGACAGACAATCGGCGCAAAACGTCTTTGCAGAACAAGTGAAACTTCTGCACGACAGATTAAGATTACGGTAGAAACTAAAGCTGGAAAAGTTCCAATGATTAGTGAAGTCGGTGTATATAAGTCCACAGAGGATATGGAAAAACCGAATCCGATTCCAAAAGGAATGGAAGTCATTGATGTCACAGACAAAGATGTAGCTGATGGAAAAGGTTTTAAATTTACTGGAACATGGCATGATGAAAATCAGCCGCAGTACATCAATGGAACTAACACCTGGGCAAATAAAGATGCAGAGTTTGAACTGAAATTCCATGGAACGAAAGCATACCTTTTTGGAACAGTGGATCCAGGACACGGTACAGTAGAGATTACAGTAGATGATGGCAAGCCAGTTACAGTTGATACTAAGGCATCTAAACGTGCGGTTGGACAAAGATGGTTTGAAACTCCAGATCTGGAAGATGCAGATCATACGATTAAAGTGAAAGTTACTGGAAAAGCAGCGGGAATTGAAGCAGCTGCTGTTATCAACAATAATGGAAAAGGTATGATCGAACTAGAAAAAGATGCATACACCATGAATGAAAATGAAACTAAATCACTAAAAGTAAAACGTGTTGGTGGAACAAAAGGTGAAATAAGAGCAAAATTACAGCCAAACCCTGGCACTGCAATTCAGGATGACTATGATACAACATTGATTCCGGAAATTGTCTTAGGAGAAGGTCAGACAGAAACGACAGCAGATGTTAAAACAAGACGCAATACAAATAAGACAGGAGATCAGTATTTCACAGCTGAGATTACAGACATAACAGGTGATGCAATCCTTGGCTTCAATAAAAAAGCAAAGATTACCATCAAAGACATGGAAAGCAATGAAAATGCATTGTCTGATCTTGTAAAAGAATGTGAAACTTATAAAAAAGACTGGTTCCTTTCAGGATGGGATGCGTTTGAAGCAGCACTGAAAAACGCAAAAGCAGTCTTAGAGAAACAGGGAGCGACAGCAGAGGAAAGAAATGAGGCAGCGGCAGCACCAAACTGCGCTTGGCATTGCGGCGACTTAAACGGAGCGACAGCAGAGGAAAGAAATGAGGCAGCGGCAGCACTGCAGACTGCAAAAGATGGATTGGTAAAACGTGAGAAATATGCAGCAGAAGATCCATTCAATTTCCCATGGAGAGAAAACGCAAGTGCAACACTGGAAGCAGAATTTGCAGAATTACATAACACTGGCGGCGACAGTGAAAAATGGAAATTGTCAGTATCAGATGGTGACTGGGCAAGCAATAAGAAATTTATCAATTGCCTGAATGGAGATGATACGATTACCATCCCATATAAAGTAGAGAAACCAGGAACATATCATGTGAAACTGACTTATAGAAGTGGATCTGCAGACAATAGCTTGGCATGGAAAGATGATGCGGGAAATATCAAAGCAGGATCAGTAGTAGCAGGAAATACAGATGCAAATGTAACCAAAACAGTGGACTTTGATATTGTAGCGGAAAAAGCAGGATCAGGTGTCTTGACGTTAGAAGGAGATACAAAAGATGCTCCACAGCTTGATATGTTTGAAATCACACCTGGGGATGATATTCAGAGAGCAGAATTTACTGTGAATGCTTCCGTAGAAGGTGAAGGCGGTACAATTACACCAAACGGAGCGACAACTGTCACAGAAGGAAATGATGTTACATTCAAGATCACACCAGACAAGACACACAAGGTGGCAGACGTTCTGGTAGATGGAGAATCTGTAGGCGCTGTTACATCTTATACATTAAAAGATGTGAAGAAAGATGCGACAATCGTTGCAAAATTTGCACCGGCATCTTATACGGAAGAAAATCGTTTCAACTTCCCGACAGAAGTTAATGGAACAGCAAGCACAGCAGAGGCAGAGCATTTTGAACTGAAAAATACAGGCGCAGATGATGAAAAGTGGAAACTGGAAGTAAAAGATGCAGACTGGGCAAGCAATGGATACTTTGTAAATGCCATGAACAGCGGAGATCAGATCATCTTACCATATCATGCAGAAAAACCAGGAAAATACAAAGCAACCGTACAGTTCCGCAGTGGTGATACCAACAATGGACTGACATGGGCAGAAAAGGACAATAAGATTGCAGCACAGACAGAGGTTGTGAAAGTAGGAGCTGGTGATGGAGCACAGGCAACACATACACAGGACATTGAATTTGTAGTCAATGAAGCCGGCGATGGAACACTGGTATTTACAGCACCGGAGAAGAATGCGCCACAGCTGGATAAATTTGACATCACATTAGTAGAAGAAAAAGCACCGGTTGTTGTAAACAAAGATGCACTGAAAGCAGCGATCAATACTGCAAAAGAAGCGTTGAAAGAAGAGGACAAGTATACAGAAGAGTCCGTGAAAGCGCTGAAAGATGCAGTAGCAGAAGCAGAAAAAGTAGTGGCAGATGAAAACGCAACACAGGAAAGTGTAGATGCGGCTACAACAGCAGTGGAAGAAGCTACAAGAAGTCTGACAGAAAAACCGGCTGTACCGGAAGTGAACAAAGATGCACTGAAAGCAGCACTGGCAGAGGCAGCACAGAAACTGGAAAATTCAGAGAGCTTTACAGAAGAATCCGTAAAAGCATTGAAAGAAGCAATGGATCTTGCACAGAGCGTACTGGATAATCCGGAGGCAAACCAGGCAGAAGCAGATACAGCAGCAACAGCTGTGCGGACAGCAATCGAAAATCTGCAGGTAAAACCACCGGTACAGAAAGAATTTACGATCACAGCAGTTGCACATGGCGGTGGAATCATTGATCCAAGTGGTGCAGTGAAAGTAGAAGAAGGAAAAGATCAGGTATTTACGATTCAGTCATATGAAGGATTTGAAGTAAAAGAAGTATTTGTAAACGGAGAATCCGTTGGAGCTGTTACAGAGTACAAATTTGAGGCAGTTCGCGCAGATGCAAGCATTGAAGTATTCTTCGCAGAAAAAGAAGCTGTACAGGCTGACAAGACAAAACTCAACGAGTCGATCGCAGCCGCAGAAGAACTTCTGAAACATGCAGAAGACTATGTTCCGGAAGATATTCAGAATCTGATGGAAGTACTGGATGCAGCGAAAGCGGTAGCAGCAGATCCGGCAGTGACACAGGAAACAGTGGATGCGGCACAGAAAGCACTGGATGCAGCAATGAGCATTGCACCGATCCAGAAAGAGTTTACAATTATGGCTGCAGCAGGAGAGGGCGGAAGCATCACTCCATGCGGTACTGTAAAAGTAGAACGCGGTATGAGCCAGACATTTGTGATCCAGCCGGAAGAAGGATATGTGATCAGTGATGTACTGGTAAATGGACAGTCTGTTGGTGCAGTGGCAGAGTATACATTCTGTGATGTCAATGCAGATGCCAATATTACAGCACTCTTCCAGAAAGCAGCTGTTTCTACAGATAAATCAAAGCTTACAGCTGTTATAAAAGAAGCAGAGGAACGTCTGGAACAGGCAGATAAGTACACAGAAGAGACTGTAAAAGCACTTCAGAAAGAAGTGGAGGCAGCACAGGCTGTTCTCTCAGACAAAGAGGCAACTCAGGCAGACATTGATGCAGCAGTACAGAAAGTAAGAACTGCCATCGATGCACTGGAGGAAAAAGCACAGACTGAGAAACCAGAAAATCCAGACAACAATAAACCGGACAACAAACCAGACAACAAGCCGGGTAATGGAAACAATGGCGGACAAAACAACAATGGAAACAATAATCAGTCTTCCACACAGAAACCGTCAGCCGGCACTCCAAACAAAGCAGTGAAGACAGGGGACGCGACTCCGATCGCCGGAGCAGTATCCGGACTTCTTGCAGGAGGAGCAGCGCTTCTGGCATTCCTGAAAAGACGCAGATAAATAAAAACTAAAAATTCTTCCTAAATAAAATAGCAGTGCTCCGTGCCGGAAGGTATGGGGCACTGTTTTGTGATTCAGGAAATTTGTTTGTTTTTTGGAAATTTTTGAATGAAATATTTGTTGGCAGAACAGTTCTTGTTATTGTTCACACTATTCCCCGCCGATCCATGCGCGATCGTCGTGCCTGCGCACTCCAGTTCTGGGCAGATTTACAGAAAATTTTTAGTATGCTACAATAAAAATTAACAGCTAGAAAAACAAGAAAGATACTTGGGAGGAACTGACATGGAAAAGTGGTTTGTGTCCATGAAGAAAGCGGATTTTACGCAGATTGCGGAAAAATATCATATTTCCCCGATCATCGCGCGCCTGATCCGCAATAGGGATATTTTAGGCGATCAGAATATTGACTATTATTTAAATGGAACGATTGCAGATCTGCACGATGGGATGCTGATGAAAAATATGGATACGGCAGTGGAGATTCTGGAGGAAAAAATTCGGGAAGGCGAAAAAATCCGTGTGATCGGAGATTATGATATCGACGGAGTCAATGCGACGTATATTTTGAAAACAGGATTAGAAAGTCTGGGAGCTTTGGTGGATACGGATATTCCGGATCGGATGAAGGATGGATACGGCCTCAATCAGATGCTCATTGACAGGGCATTGGAGGACGGTGTAGATACGATCATTACCTGTGACAATGGGATCGCAGCCGCTTCAGAGATTGCTTACGGGAAAGCGCAGGGACTGACGATCCTTGTAACAGATCACCATGAGATTCCTTATCTGGAGGCGGAAGGAGAGAAGGAGTACCTGATCCCGGCAGCAGATGCTGTGGTAAATCCACATTTACCGGAGGATCCATATCCATTTAAAGGATTATGTGGAGCGGCAGTTGCCTATAAGGTGATCGAAGCACTGTACAATGTGATGGGACAGGATGCGGACGATGTGGATTTTCTGATGGAAAATGTGGCCATTGCGACGGTGGGAGATGTGATGGATCTGGTAGATGAGAACCGGATCTTTGTAAAGCAGGGGCTGGAGATGCTCAAGTGTACACAAAATGAAGGACTGAAAGCCCTGATGGAATGCACTGGCGTGCCGACAGACCGGCTGTCCGCCTATCACATCGGATTCGTGATCGGACCATGTATCAATGCCAGCGGGCGTCTGGATACGGCAAAGCGGGCGCTGGAACTTCTGGAAACGAAGAGCCGGAGAGAAGCCGTGATGATGGCAGAAGATCTCAAGGCGTTAAATGACAGCCGTAAGGAAATGACAGAAAAAGGGGTAGGGCAGGCAGTCGAACAGATCGAGACAACGGATTTGAAAGAGGATCGAGTGCTGGTTGTGTATCTGCCGGACTGTCATGAGAGTATTGCGGGAATCATTGCCGGAAGACTGAAAGAAAAATATTATAAACCGGTGTTTGTTCTGACGCAGGGAGAACATGGCGTCAAAGGGTCCGGGCGTTCTATTGAAAGCTACCATATGTTTGAGGAAATGTGCAAATGCAGGGCGTTATTCACAAAATTCGGAGGCCATAAGCTGGCGGCAGGGCTATCTCTGGAAGAGAAGAATGTGGAACGTTTCCGCAGAACGATCAATGAACTCTGTGAGCTGACCAGTCAGGATCTGATGCCGAAAGTATCCATTGACATGCAGCTTCCGCTTGCGTATGTAACAGAAGAGCTGATTGAAGAACTGGAACTTCTGGAGCCTTTCGGGAAAGGAAATACAAAGCCGTTGTTTGCGGAAAAAAACTTAAAAGTACAGAATCTCCGGATCATCGGGAAGAATCAGAACGTCCTGAAATTTCAGGTTTTGGATCAGGCCGGGCGGAAAATGGAAGGCATTTATTTTGGAGAGGTACAGGAGTGTATGGAGTATCTGCAGACAAAAGAAAAGGTATCTCTGACATTTTACCCATCGGTCAATGAATACAGAGGCAACAAAAGCATACAGATTACAGTGGTAAATTATCAATAATGATGATATACTAATCCATATGGAATTTTTACGATGAAAAAGAAAAAGGGGGATTTGATATGGCAGGTACGCTGGAATATGAACTTCTGAATAAAAATCTGGAAATGGTGGATGGCCATGCCGTGAAAGCACCTGAAGATTATCAAAACCCTGAGCAGTTATATGAAGCGTTGATTGCAAGGGTAAGAAAGTATCATCCATCCGCAGATATTTCTCTCATCGAGAAGGCGTATAAGCTTTCCAGAGAGGCACATAAAGAGCAGGTCCGCAAGTCCGGAGAGCCTTATATCATTCATCCGCTCTGGGTGGGGATCATTCTGGCAGATCTGGAGATGGACAAGGAGACGATCGTAGCAGGAATGCTCCATGATACTGTGGAAGATACGGATATGACAGTGGAGGATATCACCAGAGAGTTTGGCGGAGAGGTTGCGCTGCTTGTAGATGGAGTCACAAAGCTGGGACAGTTATCTTATTCTAAGGATAAATTGGAAGTACAGGCAGAAAATCTGCGCAAGATGTTTCTCGCCATGGCAAAAGATATCCGTGTGATCATTATCAAGCTGGCAGACCGCCTGCACAATATGAGAACGCTGGAGTTTATGATTCCGGCAAAACAGAAGGAAAAAGCCAGAGAGACGATGGATATTTACGCTCCGATCGCTCAGAGACTTGGAATCTCCAAGATTAAGACGGAGCTGGATGATCTCTCTTTGAAATATTATCAGCCGGAAGTGTATTTCCAGCTGGTGAAAGATTTGAATGAGCGAAAGACCGAGCGGGAAGAGTTTGTACAGCAGATCGTGGCAGAAGTTTCTCATCATATGGAGAACGCCCATATCCAGGCCAAGGTGTACGGAAGAGTGAAGCATTTCTTCAGTATTTATAAGAAGATGGTGAACCAGAACAAGACGTTGGATCAGGTATACGACCTGTTTGCAGTACGGATCATCGTGGATTCTGTGAAGGACTGCTATGCAGCTCTGGGCGTGATCCATGAGATGTACACTCCGATTCCGGGGCGGTTTAAAGACTATATCGCCATGCCAAAAGCCAATATGTATCAGTCACTGCATACCACGCTGATGGGACCGGCAGGGCAGCCGTTTGAGATCCAGATCCGTACGGAAGAGATGCACAAGACTGCGGAGTATGGTATTGCCGCTCACTGGAAATATAAAGAAAGCGGTGGCCCGGCGAAGAATAATAAGAGCCGGGAAGAAGAAAAGTTAAGCTGGCTTCGTCAGATTCTGGAGTGGCAGAGAGACATGTCAGATAATCGGGAGTTTTTAAGTCTCTTAAAAGGCGATCTGGATCTGTTTGCAGAAGATGTGTATTGTTTTACTCCAAACGGAGATGTGAAGAACCTGCCAAATGGTTCTACTCCGGTGGATTTTGCCTATGCGATCCACAGTGCGGTGGGCAACAAGATGGTAGGAGCCCGTGTCAACGGCAAGCTGGTCAATATTGACTATAAGATCCAGAACGGAGACCGGATTGAGATTCTGACTTCTCAGAATTCCAAAGGACCGAGCCGTGACTGGTTGAATATTGTAAAGAGTACGCAGGCAAAGAACAAGATCAATCAGTGGTTTAAGCATGAGTTTAAGGAAGAAAATATCATCCGCGGAAAAGAACTGATCGCCGCATATTGCAAGTCCAAGTCTCTGACCCAGGCAGATCTGATGAAGCCCAAGTATCTGCAGATCGTCCAGAGAAAGTACGGATTCCGTGACTGGGATGCGGTTCTGGCGGCTATCGGGCACGGCGGTTTAAAAGAAGGTCAGGTGGTCAACCGTCTGGTAGAAGAGTATGGAAAAGATCACAAAAAAGAGATTACAGACGCGACGATCCTGGAGAAGATTTCTGAGGCAAATAATCAGAAAGTCCACATTGCAAAATCGAAAAGCGGAATCGTAGTCAAAGGAATCGATGATATGGCAGTGCGGTTCTCCAAATGCTGCAATCCGGTTCCGGGCGATGAGATCGTCGGATTTGTGACCAGAGGAAGAGGGATGACGATCCACCGTACGGACTGTGTAAATATGCTGCATCTGTCTGCTGCGGAGAGGGAGCGTCTGATCGATGCAGAGTGGGAGAATAATGCAGAGACGGAAGGTGGAGGTCAGTATCTGGCAGAGCTGAAGATGTATGCAAACGACAGGCAGGGACTGCTTCTGGATGTAACAAAGGTATTTACAGAAGAAAAGATCGATGTCAGATCTATGAATACACGAACCAGCAAAAAAGGAACCGCTACACTGGAAATGGGATTTATTGTAAAGGGCAGAGAACAGCTGAATCTTATCATAAAAAAACTGCGCAATGTAGAAGGAGTTCTGGATATTGAACGGACAGCGGGGTAGAGAAAAATGAGAATCAAAAAATTTGTGATCGGAATGGTCGGCACCAACTGTTATGTGGTGTACAATGAAAATACAAAAGAATGTTTTGTTGTGGATCCGGCGGCACCATCTGCGCCGCTTGTCGAATTTATCCAGACAGAAGGTCTTCAGTTGCAGGGAATCCTCCTGACACATGGTCATTTTGATCATATTATGGGAATTGACACACTGCGCAGAGAATGGTCAGTTCCTGTTTATGCCAGTGCACTGGAGCAGAAGGTTCTGACAGATGCCAATGTGAATCTGTCTGTTGCATATGGAGCGGGGTATGTGTTTGCGGACGCCAAGTTTCTGGAAGATGGGGCATCTCTCGCACTTGCAGGATATCAGATCCGTATGATCTCCACTCCGGGGCATACGGCGGGAGGATGCTGTTATTATATAGAAGAAGAGGAGGTTCTTTTCAGCGGAGATACACTGTTTGCAGGCTCTGTTGGAAGAACAGATTTTCCGACAGGCAGTATGAGTACACTGGTGCGTTCGGTAAAAGAGCGATTGCTGAGCCTTCCGGAAGATACGCAGGTGTATCCGGGACATATGGAGGCAACAACGATCGGATTTGAAAAGGAGAATAATCCGTTTTTGTAAGAAAACGGAAGAGAAATATGATGATACAGATCAGCAGTAAAGATACGTTATATATGTATAATTTATATCATATTGTGAAGGCTTTTTTCCCGAATGAGGAGATCAGCCAGAATCTGGACGAAAAGCAGGAATCTCTGGTTTCAGTGAAACTGGAAGAGAATTCTTGCTTTTATGTTCCTGTTTCAGAAATTGCAGACTGTCCGGACCGCCAGGATGGAAAGAAGAAGGTGACAAAGATTGTCTATGACTGGCTGTCAAAAGTGACCGGACGGATACTTGCCTGGGGGATGCTGACAGGTGTCAGACCGACAAAGCTGGCTATGCAGAAACTGGAAGCCGGTATGAGCCGAAAAGAAGTCTGCACATTTTTAGAGCAGGAGTACGGAGTCAGTCACCAGAAGGCAGAACTTGGCATTGCGATTGCAGAGCGGGAAAAAGAGCTGCTTGGCAGACTGGACTATGAGCAGGGATTCAGTCTCTATGTAGGGATTCCGTTTTGTCCAAGCATCTGTTCGTACTGTTCTTTCAGTTCGTCCCCTCTGGCGGAGTGGAAAGACCGGGTAGATGATTATTTAAAGGCGCTCTGTCAGGAAATCCGGGCACTGGGAGAGCGGGCAGAAGAAAGAAAGCTTAATACGATCTATATCGGAGGAGGGACTCCGACAACACTGGAGGCAGAGCAACTTTTTGAGCTTTTGGATACGATACAGAAGTCGTTTTCATTTGAGTATCTGCAGGAGTTTACGATCGAAGCGGGAAGACCGGACAGCATTACAAGAGAAAAGCTGGAAGTGATGCGAAGATTTCCGGTGACCAGGATTTCTGTCAATCCCCAGACCATGCAGCAGAAAACGCTGGATCTGGTGGGAAGAAAGCATACCGTTCAGGATGTAAAAGACATTTTCCATGCAGCCAGAGAGTTGGGATTTGACAACATCAACATGGACCTGATCGCAGGGCTGCCGGGGGAAGACGCACAGGATATGAGAGATACCCTTCAGCAGATCGAAGAACTCGCTCCGGACAGTCTGACGGTTCATGCGCTGGCGATCAAGCGGGCGGCGAAGTTCGGCCAGGAGCAGCGCAAGATTGATCTGCATTCTGAGATCGAACAGATGGTAGAAGAGAGTGCCAGGGCGGCAGAACGCATGGGACTTGTGCCGTATTATCTGTACCGGCAGAAAAATATTGCGGGAAATTTTGAAAATGTTGGATATGCAAAGGTTGACAAAGCCGGAATATACAATATACTTATTATGGAAGAAAAACAGACGATCCTTGCAGCAGGGGCAGGTGCCTCCACAAAGATCGTGCTTCCGGAGAAGATCCGTCTGGACAATGGACGGGAGACGAATCTGATCCGCATAGAAAATGTGAAAAATATTACGGAGTATGAAAGCCGTATTGATGAGATGATAGAGAGAAAAGGAGAATGGTTATGGCGCTGAAAAAGAAACCGGTAACCGGAATGAAAGATATGATGCCGGCGGAGATGGAGATCCGCGATTATGTGATCGGACAGATCAAAGAGACATACCGCGCATTTGGATTCTCATCCATTGAGACTCCATGTGTAGAGCACATTGAAAATCTCTGCAGCAAACAGGGCGGAGACAATGAAAAACTGATCTTCAAGATTTTAAAAAGAGGAGAAAAGCTGAAGATCGAAGAAGCAAAAGAAGAAAAAGATGTTGTGGACGGAGGACTTCGTTACGATCTGACAGTACCGCTGTCCAGATACTATGCGAACAATGCAAATGAACTGCCGTCTCCGTTTAAAGCACTTCAGATGGGAAATGTCTGGAGAGCGGACAGACCGCAGAGGGGACGATTCCGTCAGTTTATGCAGTGTGATATCGATATTCTGGGAGAGCCAGGTAATCTGGCAGAGATCGAGCTGATCCTGGCAACGACGACGCTGCTTGGAAGACTGGATTTTAAAAACTTTACGATCCGTATCAATGACAGAAGAATTTTAAAAGCAATGGCAGCATACAGCGGATTTGCAGAGAGTGATTATGAAAATGTATTCATCATCCTGGACAAGATGGACAAGATCGGTCTGGATGGTGTGGCAGCAGAATTAGAGGAAAACGGATATGCAAAAGAGTCTGTGGAAAAATATTTGCAGTTATTCAAAGAGATTACGAATGACGTGGAAGGCGTACGTTACTGTAAAGAAAAACTGGAAGGCTTTCTTGCGGATGACGCGGCGGCTTCGCTCGAGATGATTATTACAAGTGTGGAAAGTGCCAAGGAAGCGGATTTTTGCATGAAATTTGATCCGACACTGGTTCGGGGAATGTCTTACTATACAGGGACGATCTTTGAGATTTCCATGGACGAGTTCGGCGGTTCGGTAGGCGGCGGCGGACGTTATGATGAAATGATCGGAAAATTCACCGGACAGAATACACCTGCAGTCGGATTTTCCATCGGATTTGAACGGATTGTCATGCTGCTTTTAGAACGAGGATATCAGGTACCGACAGCCGCACAGAAGAAAGCATTTCTGATCGACAAGAAGATGCCGAAGGAAGGTATGCTCAAGATCCTAAATCTGGCAAAAGCAGAGCGCGCACTTGGAAAACAGGTGATGATCGTCAACATGAAGAAAAATAAAAAGTTCCAGAAAGAACAGCTGATGGAACAGGGATATACAGAGATTGTAGACTGCTATGCTGACAATGTGGAGCAGTTGTAGAGAAGAAGGGAGAAACAGAGAAATGGCAGAATCAATGCAGGGACTCAAAAGAACACACCGATGCGGGGAACTGTCCAGTGCAAACATTGGAGAGAAAGTAACCGTCATGGGATGGGTACAGAAGAACAGAAATAAAGGCGGAATCGTATTTATGGATCTGCGTGACCGCTCCGGAATCCTTCAGATTGTATTTGAGGGAGAAGAGCAGGCAGAGCTGATGGAAAAAGCTGCAAAATTAAGAAGTGAGTTTGTAGTTGCGGTTGTAGGAGATGTGGAGAAGAGAAGCGGTGCAGTCAATGAAAACCTGGCAACAGGAGAGATTGAAGTGCGTGCTGAAGAACTTCGCATCCTCTCAGAATCCGAGGTACCGCCGTTCCAGGTGGAAGAAAACAGCAAGACAAAGGAAGAACTTCGTCTGAAATATCGTTATCTGGATTTAAGAAGACCGGATCTTCAGAGAAACCTGCGTATGAGAAGTCAGGTCACAACACTGGCACGTCAGTTTTTCGCAGAAGAAGGCTTCCTTGAGATCGAGACTCCGATCCTCGGAAAGACAACACCGGAAGGGGCAAGAGATTATCTGGTGCCTAGCCGTGTACATCCGGGAAGTTTTTACGGACTTCCACAGTCACCACAGCTTTACAAACAGCTTCTGATGTGTTCCGGATGTGACCGCTATATCCAGATCGCAAAATGTTTCCGTGACGAGGACCTTCGTGCAGACAGACAGCCGGAGTTTACCCAGATCGATATGGAGCTTTCCTTTGTAGATGTAGATGACGTGATCGAAGTCAACGAGCGTTTCCTTGCAAAACTGTTCAAGGAAGTTCTGGATGTGGATGTACAGCTTCCGATCCAGAGAATGACATGGCAGGAAGCGATGGACCGCTACGGTTCTGACAAACCGGATACCCGTTTCGGTATGGAACTGGTGAATGTGACAGAAGTTGTCAAAGACAGTGAGTTTGTGGTATTCAAAGGCGCCATTGAAAACGGCGGAACTGTCCGTGGTATCAACGCCAAAGGACAGGGGGCAATGCCGCGTAAGAAGATTGACAAGCTGGTGGCATTTGCAAAAGATTTCGGCGCCAAAGGTCTGGCTTATATTGCAATCCAGGAAGATGGTACGGTGAAGTCCTCCTTCTCTAAATTTATGACAGAAGAAGAGATGAACAATCTGATTGCAGCAATGAACGGAGAAGCAGGAGATTTACTGCTCTTTGCGGCAGATAAGAACAAAGTTGTATGGGATGTTCTTGGAAATCTGCGTCTGGAACTGGCGAAACAGATGGAACTTTTGGACAAGAATCAGTACAATTTCTTGTGGGTTACAGAATTCCCGCTGCTTGAGTGGAGCGATGAGCAGAATCGTTATCTGGCAATGCATCACCCATTCACGATGCCGATGGAAGAAGATCTGCAGTATATTGATTCCGAGCCGGGCAGAGTCCGTGCAAAAGCGTACGATATCGTCTTAAATGGAAATGAGATCGGCGGAGGAAGTGTAAGAATCTTCCAGAACGACGTACAGGAGAAGATGTTTGAGGTGCTTGGATTTACAAAAGAGCAGGCATATGAGCAGTTTGGCTTCCTTCTGGATGCATTCAAATACGGAGTACCGCCTCACGCAGGACTGGCATATGGTCTGGACAGAATGGTCATGCTGATGGCAAAAGAAGACAGTATCCGTGATGTGATGGCATTCCCGAAGATCAAAGACGCATCCTGCCTGATGACACAGGCTCCAAGTATGGCAGACAATAAACAGTTGGAAGAACTGGGGCTGAAGTTGGATGTAAAAGATGTAAAAACAGAAGAATAATGTGAAGAAGTGTGCATTTTTTGAAAAATGGTGCATACAGAACGTGAATTATGGAGAGCTCTCAACTACACAAGTAGTAAGAGCTCTTTTTGTATTGCTTTTGATTTATCAAAGGAAACGGAGAGGGAACTCAAGCAGGGATTGAACTGGAAGTGGAAGAAATGCCTGGTTTTGAAAATATAAAAAAGACTGTAAATCCTTCGATCTACAGTCTCTTAAGAGCGATAGACGGGGTTCGAACCCGCGACCCCGACCTTGGCAAGGTCGTACTCTACCAGCTGAGCCACTATCGCGTTTGTTTTGTGTTCCCCTCGGAACAATATATACTATACTACAGGAGTTCTTATCTGTCAACAACTTTTTTGAAAAAAATTAATTTTTTTGAAATTTCTAATTGTATGTTCAAATCGTACTGTTTACACCAATCCCTGCCTGTATATTACAATATTCAAAAAGAGAATTATTCTCATCGACTTTTTTGCTATGATGTGTTAAAATCGAAAAGAATCATTCTTCAGTCCAAAAGAGGAGAATGAAATAGAGGTCAAAAGGGATAAGGGAGCTAAGGAACAGGAGGAAAAGGTATGATGGCAGCAGCGATAGGAATGATAATTGTGGCATTGGCGCTTCTGATTTTTTGTGTTGCGGTAATGTGGAAAGTATTTTGTAAAGCAGGAGAACCCGGATGGGCGTCATTGATCCCGTTTTATAATTTGTATGTAATGACCAGGATAACCTGGGGGAGAGGTTGGCTGTTTATTTTTGGATTCCTGCCGCTGGGGAATCTGATATTTGCAATTTTTACAATGATAAAACTGGCAAAAGTATTTGGAAAGAAAGGTGGATTTGCCTGTGGGCTGATTTTCTTAAGTATTGTCTTTCTTCCAATCCTTGCGTTTGGAAAGGCAGAGTATACAGGTCCGGATCCGGAGAAAAGTACAGGAGCGATCATAGCCAGTGCGATCACTGGCGGAATCGGTATCATTCTGTTGGTACTTGAAGTGATAGCAGTTGTCGCACTGGGCCTGTTTGCAGTTTCAGATCTGACAGTACAACAGACACAGGATGCGGTGATTTCACAAGAAGTTCCGGAGGAAACACAGGAAGAACCAGATGTGAAAGAAGAGGAGGACGTTCAGAGAGAATATGAGGGCACTCCGATTGAAGGATATGAGGATTTTGAGACAGTATCCCTGGATGGTTATCAATGGGTTACGGATGTCACATTGTTCAAGGACGGGGAGAATACAGTTACGGAGTCCACAGCAACTTCCGCAAAAGATGGAATTGAGCTGAAAGCAGGTTTTACACTTCTGGCTGCGGATGAAACGATCGAGCAGAGAATTTCGGCAGAAGTGGAAAATATCCGAAAGACATTGGAAAGTCAGGCGGGAATCTATACGGATTTTACTGCAGGTGAGATGGTAGCAGAAGACGGATTCGTGATGCAGCAGCTGATCTGCAATCAGATCGGGGCAGATGGAGTGGCTTATCCGTGTACTGAGATCATACAGGTTCAGTCGATGGAGGACCGGGAAATTCTGGTGAGCAGTGTATCTTTGAATACCTCTCAGGCAACAGAAAACACAGAGCGATTGTTTACACAGGCCTGTGAATTATATGGTATTGCCTTTCAATAAGGTCAGCTATAGATAGAAGCGGACAGAAGAATGTCCGCTTTACTTTTCGAAAAGATTTTGTTACTCTATAGAAACAGAAGTCTGTAGACGGAGCAAAGAAAAACAGTGGATTCAAAAACAGAGGTGAAGAGTATGGAAAATAAAAAGATCAAAGTGGCATTGCTGGGACTTGGAACAGTTGGAGGCGGAGTGTACAAATTGATCCAGAGGAGATCAGAAAGTATGATACACACAGTCGGCGCCGAGCTGGAAGTGGAAAAGATCCTGGTACACAGTCTGCATAAAAAAAGAGAAGGTGTGGATACAGAGCTTCTCACAACGGACTGGAAATCGATTGTAAACGATCCGGAGATTCAGATTGTGATCGAAGTGATGGGCGGGATCGAACCGGCAAAGTCCATGATCGAGGAAGCACTTGGAGCCGGAAAGCATGTGGTGACAGCCAATAAAGATCTGATGGCAGAACACGGAGGAGAGCTTTTGGACCTTGCGGCGGCACATGGCTGTGATCTGCTGTTTGAGGCATCGGTGGCAGGCGCCATTCCGATCATCCGTCCGCTCAAACAGTGTCTTGCCGGAAATGAGATTTCAGAAGTGATGGGGATCGTGAACGGAACGACAAACTATATTTTAACCAAGATGTTTGAAGAAAATATGGATTTTAAGACTGCACTTGCAAAAGCAACAGAGCTGGGATATGCAGAGGCAGATCCGACAGCGGATGTAGAAGGGCTGGATGCCGGAAGAAAGGCCGCGATCCTTTCCTCCATTGCCTTTCATTCCAGAGTACAGTTTAAAGATGTTTATACAGAAGGAATCACAAAGATCACAGCAGAAGATATTGCCTATGCAAAAGAATTTGACTGTGTGATCAAGCTGCTTGCAGTTGCGCACAATACGGACAAAGGGATTGAAGTGGGAGTGTATCCGGTGCTGCTTGGAAAAGAGCATCCCCTGTCGTCCGTGCGGGATTCGTTCAATGCTGTTTTTGTGCACGGAGATGCTGTGGATGATGCGATGTTTTACGGAAGAGGTGCAGGGGAGATGCCGACGGCAAGTGCTGTTGTCGGTGATGTGATTGATGTTGCCAGAAACCTGCAGTTTGGATGCAACGGAAGAATCAGCTGTACCTGCTATCAGGATCTGCCGGTGAAGCCGTTTGATGAAGTGAAAAATAAATTTTTCCTCAGAATGCAGGTGAAAAACGAACCGGGAGTTCTGGCGAAAGTGGCAAGTGTATTTGGCGGTCACAAGGTAAGTATCCGCAGAGTTGTGCAGAAGCATGTACAGGAAGAAGCGGCTGAACTGGTCATCAGTACAGAAAAAGTGAAAGAGTATCATATCAAGGATGCGCTGAGAGAGCTGCAGAAAATGGACAGCATTTCTGAGATCAGCAGTATGATCAGAGAATATTAGAAGGGGAAGATAAGATTGAGTTACGCAGATAAAGTATTTATAGAGATGTGCAGAGACATTATTGACAACGGAACGAGTACAGAGGGAGAAAAGGTACGCCCGGTATGGGAGGATGGAACCTCTGCGTACACCATCAAAAAATTTGGTGTTGTGAACCGATATGACCTCTCAAAAGAGTTTCCGGCACTGACTCTGCGAAGGACAGGAATCAAGAGCTGTGTGGATGAGATGCTGTGGATCTGGCAGAAAAAGTCCAACAACATTCATGATTTAAACAGTCACATCTGGGACAGCTGGGCAGATGAGGACGGTTCCATCGGAAAAGCCTACGGCTATCAGATGCAGGTAAAGCATCAGTATAAAGAGGGAATGATGGATCAGGTGGATCGTGTGATCTATGATCTGAAGAACAATCCTTACAGCCGACGGATCATGACGAATATCTATGTGCATCAGGATCTTCATGAGATGAATCTGTATCCGTGTGCATACAGCATGACATTTAATGTGACAAAAGAAAAGGACAGCGACAAACTGACATTAAATGGAATCCTGAATCAACGTTCTCAGGATGTACTGGCAGCAAATAACTGGAATGTGTGTCAGTATGCGGTGCTGCTTCATATGCTGGCACAGGTGTGTGATATGAAGGTCGGAGAGTTTGTTCATGTGATCGCAGATGCGCATATTTATGACAGACATATCCCGATGATCGAGGAACTGATCAAAAGAGAACCGCTTCCGGCACCGAAATTCTGGCTGAATCCGGAGGTAAAAGACTTTTATGAATTTACACCGGATGATGTACGGCTGGATGGATATGAGACACATCCTCAGATTAAGAATATTCCAATCGCGGTATAGGTGTTGTGTAAAAAAAGGAGGAAATGAATATGAATGCAATTGTAGCAGCCGATAAAAACTGGGCAATCGGATATAAAAACAAACTGCTGGTCAGCATTCCGGCAGATATGAAGTTTTTCCGTCAGATGACAGGTGGAAAGGTAGTTGTGATGGGAAGAAAGACGCTGGAAAGCTTTCCGAACGGTCTGCCGCTGAAGAACCGCACCAATATTGTGCTGACAGGGAATCCCAATTATCATGTGAAAGATGCGGTGATCGTGCATACAACAGAAGAATTGCTGGAAGAACTGAAAAAATATGATGAGGAAGAAATCTTTGTGATCGGCGGGGAAAGTGTTTACCGTATGATGCTTCCTTATTGCAGCAAAGTATATGTAACAAAGATCGACCATGCATATCAGGCAGATACGTATTTCCCGAATCTGGATCAGCTGGAAGACTGGGAAATGACAGAAGTCAGTGAAGAGCATACTTGTTTTGATCTGGAGTATGTATTTTCGACTTACGAGCGCCGACAGTGAAGGCAGGCATATCATGAAATTTAGAAAAACATACAAGAGAAAACAGGCGGCAGTGCTGCTGAGTGTGTTTCTTTTGGTGACAAGTGTGGCCGGATGTCAGAGAGTGGGGGCTGTGAAAGAGACCGGCGAAGAGAAAGTAAATGTCGTGACAACCATTTTTCCACAGTATGATTTTGTACGTCAGATCGCAGGGGATAATGTAGAAGTATCGATGCTTTTAAAGCCGGGAGAAGAGACACACTCCTATGAGCCGACACCGCAGGACATTCTGAAGATCCAGAATTGTGATCTGTTTATTTATGTGGGCGGTGAGAACGATGAATGGGTGGAGGATATTCTGGACTCCATCGATACAGAGCATATCAGACTGCTTCGCCTGATCGACTGCGTGGATACGGTAAATGAAGAACACGTAGAAGGGATGAAAGAAGAACGTGGTCATGAACATGAAGAAGAGGAAGGGGAAGAGCACGAGCACGGGGAAGAGGCGCACGAAACACATGAGACGCTGACCCCGGATGAACATGTATGGACGTCTCCAGAGAATGCCATTGCAATTGTGGAGCAGATTGCAGATGTTCTGGGTGAGCTGGATCCGGAGCAGACGGCAGTTTATGAAGAGAACGAAAAAGCGTATGTGAGTCTTTTAGAAGAGCTGGATGATGAGTTTCGTGAGGTGGTAAGTTCGGCCAAACGCGATGTGCTGCTTTTTGGAGACCGTTTTCCGTTCCGGTATTTTGCAGATGAATACGGTCTGGAATACTATGCGGCATTCCCGGGCTGCGCATCCGATACGGAGCCAAGTGCGGCAACAATGGCATTTCTGATCAACAAAGCAAAGGAAGAACAGATTCCGGCAATCTTAAAGATGGAGCTGAGCAATGAGAATATTGCAAATGCCATTGCTGAGACGACACATGCGAAAGTGATGACGTTTTACAGCTGTCATAATCTGACTGCAAAAGAGTTTGCAGACGGGGAGACTTATCTGAGCATGATGAAAAAGAATGTGGAGACATTAAAGGAGGCTTTGAACTGATGGCATTGATACAGTGTGATGAAATTTCAATCGCATATGAGGGACAGACTGTTGTACGAGATCTGTCGTTTCAGATTGAGCAGGGAGATTATCTCTGCATTGTGGGAGAGAATGGTTCCGGAAAAAGTACGCTGGTAAAAAGCCTTCTTGGATTAAAACCGCCCTTTAAAGGGCAGATTCTGCTGGGAGACGGATTGAAGCAAGACGAGATCGGGTATCTTCCGCAGCAGACGGTCGTGCAGAAAGATTTTCCGGCAAGCGTTTATGAGGTGGTACTTTCCGGCAGACTCAACAGCAGAGGCTGGCGGCCGTTTTACAGCGCAGCGGATAAGAAGGCAGCCAGAGAGAATATGGAGCTTTTAGGAATTCGGGAAATGGAACACCAGTGCTTCCGAGATCTTTCCGGCGGACAGAAACAGAGGGTACTGCTGGCGAGAGCGCTGTGTGCCACAAAGAAGCTCCTGTTGTTAGACGAGCCCGTGACAGGACTGGATCCGCTAGTGACTGCAGAGTTTTACCAGTTGATTGAAAAAATCAATAAGGAGGCTAAAATTGCAGTTGTCATGGTGTCTCATGATATCGAAAGTACGATACAGTATGCAAGCCATATCCTGCATTTGCAGGAGAGCGCCCTGTTTTACGGGACTGCGCAGGAATATCAAAACAGTACAGTCGGCAAGAGATTTCTGGGAGGTGAGGGAAATGCTTGATACATTTATGGAAATGATGTCCTATCCATTTATGGTGCGGGCGTTTCTGGTGGGTTCCCTGGTGGCATTGTGCTCGGCACTTCTGGGAGTCAGTCTGGTACTGAAACGCTATTCGATGATCGGAGACGGGCTTTCTCATGTTGGATTCGGGGCGCTGGCGATCGCGGCTGCGCTGAACATGGCGCCTTTGGCAGTTGCAATTCCGGTGGTTGTTGTGGCTGCGGTTCTGCTTCTTCGCATCAGCGGCAGCAGCAAGATCAAAGGAGATGCGGCAATCGCACTGATTTCTACGGGAGCACTGGCGATCGGGATTATGGTGATTTCCATGACGACAGGAATGAACACAGATGTTTATAACTATATGTTCGGAAGTATCCTTGCCATGAGCGGTGAGGATGTGCAGTTCAGTATTCTTCTGTCGGTTGCGGTGCTGATTTTATATCTGTTTTTCTATAATAAGATTTTTGCGATCACCTTTGATGAGACTTTCGCCCGGGCAACAGGAGTCCGTGCAAATCTGTATAATACTCTGATTGCGGTGCTGACGGCAGTTACGATCGTGTTGGGAATGCGGATGATGGGAGCACTTCTGATCTCCAGTCTGATCATTTTTCCGGCGCTGACTTCCATGCGGGTGTTTAAGACCTTTAAGGGTGTGATTCTGAATTCAGCGATCCTATCGGTTGTATGCCTGATTCTGGGAGTGACGATTTCCTATGTGTATGCAACACCGGCAGGTGCGAGTGTAGTTGTGGTTAATATGGCAATGCTGGCTATCTACAGTGTGATCGGAGCCCTGAAAAACAGAAACAACGGGAAGTAAATGCGAATTGGATTAAAAAAGATCAAGAAAAGGAAATTGACAAAGATAAAAATACACCGTATAATGAGGATAAATTTCAGCAGCGAAAGCCTCTGAAATTCAGTGTATGAGGAATTTTATTCGCCCTGAGCTTTTTGACAGCTTGGGGCGTTTTGCATAAGGAGGGTGTGAAAGGTGAGGCAGATTTCAGGAAACAAATTATTTGTAAAAGCGTTAAAAGAAGAAGGTGTAGAAGTATTGTTCGGATATCCGGGCGCGTGTACGATCGACATCAGCGATGAGCTGTATAAGCAGAGCGGGATTGATGTGATCCTTCCGAGACACGAGCAGGCACTGGTGCATGAAGCAGATGCGTATGCGAGGACAACGGGGAAAGTCGGCGTCTGTCTGGTGACCAGCGGACCGGGAGCGACCAATCTGGTGACAGGACTTGCGACTGCCAATTATGACAGTGTTCCGCTGGTCTGTTTTACCGGACAGGTGGCGAGACATCTGATCGGAAATGATGCATTTCAGGAAGTGGATATTGTGGGAATCACACGGAGCATCACCAAATACGGTGTGACGGTCACGAAGCGGGAAGATCTTGGACGGATCATCAAGGAGGCATTTTACATCGCAAGAACGGGAAGGCCGGGACCGGTTCTGATCGATCTTCCGAAAGATGTGATGGCGGAGCTTGGCAGTGCACAGTATCCGAAAGAGGTGAATATCAGAGGATATAAGCCGAATACCAGTGTACATATCGGACAGCTGAAAAGAGCGATCAAGATGCTTCACAAGGCAAAACGACCGCTGTTTCTGGCAGGCGGAGGGGTGAATATTGCGCGCGCCAGTGCATTGTTTACAGAAGTGGTGGAAAAAACACAGGTGCCGGTAGTGACAACGATCATGGGGCGAGGCGCCATTGCGACAAATCATCCGCTGTTTATCGGAAATCTGGGGATGCACGGCGCTTATGCAGCCAATATGGCAGTCAGCGGCTGTGATCTGCTGTTTTCCATCGGGACGCGCTTCAATGACCGGATTACGGGAAAGCTGCATGAATTTGCGCCTCATGCACAAATTGTCCATATTGATATCGATACGGCATCGATTTCCAGAAATATTCATGTGGATATTCCAATCGTAGCAGATGCCAAAGAAGCGCTTACGAAGATGACGGAGTATGTGGAAGAGTGCGAGACAAAAAAATGGCTTGCGCAGATCGCGGCATGGAAAGAGGAGCATCCGCTTCGGATGAAACGGCATGCATTGATGAGCCCTCTGGATATTATTGAAGAGATGAACCGTCAGTTTGATGATGCAATCATCACGACAGATGTCGGTCAGCATATGATGCTGGTGTCTCAGTATGCGGAGATTACAGAAAAGAAGCAGCTTGTCATGTCCGGAGGACTGGGGACGATGGGATATGGATTCCCGGCGGCGATCGGAGCACAGATCGGTAATCCGGAGAAACGAGTGATCGCAGTTTCCGGGGATGGCGGTATGCAGATGAATATTCAGGAGTTTGCAACGGCAGTTCTGGAGGAGACACCGGTCATCGCCTGTGTATTTAACAATACATATCTGGGGATGGTGCGTCAGTGGCAGAAGCTGTTTTACGGAAAACGCTATGGGATGACCAATCTGCGCGCAGGAGCGCTTTCGAGACGGACAGATGGAGCTGAATTTCCGGAGTATACGCCGGATTTTGTAAAATTGGCAGAAAGTTATGGGGCAAAAGGAATCCGTGTGACAGAAACAGAAGAGATCGCGGCAGCGTTTGAAGAGGCAAAGAAAAATACAAAAACTCCGACCCTGATTGAATTTATCATTGATCCGGAAGAGATGGTATATCCGATGATCAAGCCGGGCGGAACACTGGAAGATATGATTATGGATTGTTAGGAGGAAGACGGACGATGGCAGATAAAAGTATGAAAAAAAGATGGATTTCTCTGTATGTGGAAAATCAGGTGGGAGTGCTTTCTAAGATTTCCGGTCTGTTTTCCGGAAAATCCTACAATTTGGACAGTCTGACAGTAGGAACCACAGAAGATCCGACGGTATCCCGAATGACGATCGCCACAGTCAGTGATGATGAGACATTTGAGCAGATCAAAAAGCAGCTCAATCGAATGGTAGAAGTGATCAAGGTCATCGATTTTACAGATATTTTTGTGCGGATGAAAGAAATCCTTTATATCAAAGTTCGGAAGTGTACACTGGATCAGAAAGTGGAGCTGCATCAGATCGCAGAGACATTTAAAGGAAAAGTGATCGACTGTGACAGAGACAGCCTGCTTCTGGAATTTGTACAGACCGGGACGAAAAACGACGCAGTGGTGAAGCTGATAAAAGAAGAATTCAAAAGTATTGAAGTCGTCAGAGGCGGAAGTGTCGGGATTGAATCCATCAGTATGATGGAACGATAAAAAAACAGAGCGCACTCTTGATTTTTAAGCGTGAGAGTATTATAATTGCAACAAACAAGTTGCAAATACGTTCGATTGAGGAATGGAGGAGTTTTTGATGGAGAAGAAACAGATCGACTGGGAGAATCTCGGATTTGGTTATGTACAGACTGAACAGAGATATGTTTCCAATTATAAAGACGGAAAATGGGATGATGGTTGTCTGACAGAAGATGCCAATATCACGATCAACGAATGCGCAGGGGTTCTGCAGTATGCACAGACTGTATTTGAAGGAATGAAGGCGTATACGACAGAAAACGGTAAGATCGTGGTATTCAGACCGGATCTCAATGCGGCCCGGATGGCAGATTCTGCGAGACGTTTGGAGATGCCGGTATTTCCGGAAGAACGTTTTCTGGAGGCAGTCAAAGAAGTGGTAAAAGCCAATGCGGCGTATGTGCCTCCGTATGGTTCCGGAGCAACACTTTATATTCGCCCATACATGTTTGGAAGCAATTCGGTCATCGGAGTCAAGCCGGCAGATGAGTATCAGTTCCGGGTGTTTGTGACACCTGTCGGACCGTACTTTAAAGGCGGAGTAAAACCATTGACATTATGTGTATCTGATTTTGACCGTGCGGCGCCGCATGGAACAGGACATATCAAAGCCGGACTGAATTATGCAATGAGTCTTCATGCGATCGTGACAGCACATGCGAACGGCTATGATGAAAACATGTATTTAGATTCGGCAACAAGAACGAAAGTCGAGGAGACAGGCGGGGCAAACTTTATTTTCGTGACAAAAGACAATAAAGTGGTGACACCGCATTCTGATACGATTCTGCCGTCGATCACAAGACGTTCTCTGTTATATGTGGCAGAGCATTATCTTGGTCTGGAAGTGGAAGAACGGGATGTGTATCTGGATGAAGTGAAAGAGTTTGCAGAGTGCGGACTGTGTGGAACAGCGGCGGTCATCTCTCCGGTCGGAAAGATCGTGGATCACGGAAAAGAGATCTGCTTCCCGAGCGGAATGGAAAAGATGGGTCCGACCATTCAGAAATTGTATGACACACTGACGGGAATCCAGATGGGGCACATTGAGGCGCCGGAAGGATGGATTCAGGTGATCGAGTAAGGCAGTATAAAATACGTCTTTTACAGTAAAACTGTAAGAGACGTATTTTTTGAGTTTGTTGATGGTTTCTTTTCTTATCAGATGTTGGAAGAAGATCCCCATTGTGATTATGAAAGAAAAGTGCCATAATTGAATATATGCAGAGAAGGGAGGGCTAGGGTATGGCACGAAGAGTATCAATTGGATATCAGGAATTTGAGGATATTATTATAAACGATTTGTTTTATGTAGATAAAACACAATTTATAAAAGAGTGGTGGGAGAGAAGAGATCGTGTTACTTTAATTACCCGGCCTCGCCGCTTCGGAAAAACACTGATAATGAATTAGATGAATACGATACGCCAATGCAGGAAGCCTATGTAAATGGATAGTGAAAAGATGCTTCAAAAACAGGCAGAAGAATTTCTGAAATTTCTGAACTGAAGTGCAGAAGCATTTGCCAAAAGTGAAGTAAAGGTATGGGAATGCCGCAATTGTGGCCACATTGTAGTCGGAACAAAAGCACCGGAAATTTGTCCGACCTGCAATCACCCGCAGAGCTATTTTGAGGTTCACGCAGAAAACTACTAAAATGAAAAACGTACATCCAGAAGGAGAGTTATCCTTACAGGATGTACGTTTTTTATGCTCTTAAATAGTGCGCATAAATTCCGTTTTTTTCGATCAGTTCTTCGTGAGTCCCCCGCTCTGCGATTCCATTGTCAGCAATGACAAGAATCTCGTCTGCTCCCTGGATCGTGGAGAGTCGGTGTGCGATCGTGATGGTTGTTCTGTTTTTAGCGAGAACTTCCAGACTCTGCTGAATCCAGCGTTCACTTTCGTTGTCCAGTGCGCTGGTGGCCTCATCAAGGATCAGGATCGGCGGATTTTTCAGGAACACGCGGGCAATGGAGATCCGCTGTTTCTGACCGCCGGAAAGACGGGTTCCGCGTTCTCCCACAAAGGTGTCATAGCCATCCGGCAGGCTTTCGATGAAATCGTGAATATTTGCTTTTCTGGCAGCATCGACGATCTCATCCATAGAGGCATTCGGTTTTCCGTAGGCGATATTTTCCTTGATTGTGCCGCAGAATAAATAGACATCCTGCTGTACGATTCCAATCTGGTTTCGCAGGCTCTCTAATGTCAGATCACGGATATCTTTGCCGTCGATCGTAATGCGTCCGCTGCTCACATCATAAAATCTCGGCAGAAGGGAGCAGATTGTAGTTTTTCCGCTTCCTGACGGACCGGCAAGGGCAATGGATTTTCCTGCCGGAATCTGGAAGGAAACGTTGGATAATACCAGGGTATCGTCATCACTGTAGTGGAAGGATACATCCTCGAAGGAAACCAGTCCGCGGACGTCTTTGAGTGGCTTTGCATCCGGGGAATCCTGGATTTCCGGCTCTGTCTCCATCACGGCAAGGAACCGTTTGAATCCGGAGAAACCTTTCTGGATCATTTCCGTAAGCTCCACCAGAATCTGGATCGGGCTGATGAAAATTCCGATATACAGTGCATACATGGCAAGATCTGTCGCCTGCATTTCTCCTTTTGCGATCAGGTAGCCGCCGAATACCAGTGTGACAAGATACATCATTCCCTGGAAAAACAGGTTATAGCCCATAAAACTGCCCATGCATTTGTAGTTGGCATCCTTGGAGAGCAGAAAATTGTGGTTGCTCTTGCGGAATTTTTCTTTTTCCACATCCTCGTTTGCGAAAGACTGAACCACGCGGATTCCGGCAAGTGTGTCCTGCAGACGGGAATTGACATCTCCGATTTTCTTCCGGTTTTCCATAAAGGTAGACTGCATTTGGCGGTTCTGGCTCATAGAAAATGCAAACATGCAAAACACCAGAAACAGAAGTGGAATTGCCAGCTTCCAGTTGATCAGGAAGAGGAAGATGAACGATCCGATGATCTTGATCACGGAAATAAACAGATTCTCCGGTCCATGATGCGCAAATTCTGCAATATCAAACAAGTCAGAGACAAGTTTGCTCATCATCTGTCCGGAGTTGTTCTGATCATAATAAGAAAAAGAAAGTTTTTCATAGTGGTCAAAAAGCTGCTGACGCATATCCCGTTCCATATAAGCGCCCATCATATGCCCCTGATAGCTGACATAATATTTGCACAGGCTCTGGATCAGGTACATGATCAGAAGACCGGCTGCAATGGGAAGCAGTGCGCTTAAAATAGAGGAACTGCTTTTCGTAAACAAGGTATTGGTACAGGTACGCAGGATCTGAGGATATGCCAGATCGACCAGACTGATGATCGTAGCACAGATCAGATCCAGAAAGAAAACGGCTTTATATGGACCGTAGTAATGGATAAATTTTTTCAGTGTGTGCATAAATGTCCCCTCTTTCTATCTGTATGCTGATGGACCGCTTTGATGTCCATACGAAATCATAGTATCATAATTAAAAATGAGACACAAGCCGTATCCTGGAAAAAGCAATTGACAGAAAGAAAAAGATATGTTATGCTGTCAAAGCTAAAAAAATAGGTCATGTACAAAGCCATGTGGTTTTTCTGTTTCAGAATAAACAGAAACACATGGCTTTTTTTGAGGAATGGAGGGTATTATGGAAACAAACAAGATGGAGACAAGGGACATTTTTCCGCTTTTGATGAGCATGTCTCTGCCGATGGTATTGTCCATGCTGGTGCAGTCTCTTTATAACATTATTGACAGTATTTATGTATCGTATCTGGGAACAGGGGCTCTCACGGCAGTGTCACTGGCATTCCCGCTGCAGAATATCGTGCTGTCTGTGGCAGTCGGAATCGGTGTCGGGATTGCTTCCGTCTTATCGATCAGTCTGGGAAAAAAGGATCAGAAACGGGCAAATGAGGCTGCCACAATGGGGATGGCACTTACGCTGATCCACTGTGTACTGTTTGTGATCCTGGGCCTTGTGATCACAGAACCATTTATCGGATTATTTACAAAGGAACCCGAGGTGATGAAACAGGCATGTGACTATACGTATATTGTTCTTTGCTTTTCGTTTGGTTCTCTGCTTCAGATCGCGATGGAAAAAATCTATCAGGGCATCGGAGCAATGAAAACGACAATGATACTTCTGGGAGCAGGTGCAATGATTAATATTATTCTGGATCCGATCCTGATTTTCGGTCTTCTTGGATTTCCTGAAATGGGAGTAAAAGGGGCGGCAGTGGCAACTGTGATCGGGCAGATCAGCGCATTTCTTCTATATATTGTTGTTTATCTGCGAAAAAATCCGGGGGTTACGATTCATCCCAAATATCTGCATCTGGACTGGCAGCTGATCCGTCAGATATACTCGGTTGGAATCCCGTCTTCTCTGATGATGACGATGCCGTCTGTTCTGGTGGGCGGATTAAATGGTATCCTGGCTGCATTTTCGGATACGTATGTAGCAGTACTTGGAATTTATTTCAAACTTCAGACATTTATTTATATGCCGGCGAATGGAATTGTACAGGGAATGCGGCCGATCATCGGATATAATTACGGAGCCGGATCAAAGAAACGGGTGCGGGATACGATACGCTACAGTCTGATTTCTGCGGCAGTACTGATGCTGGTGGGAACGGTTGTTTCTCTGGCAATTCCGGACATCATTCTAAGTATGTTCCAGGCAGATGCAGAGCTGATGCGTGCAGGAACGGAGGCACTGCGATTGATTTCACTTGGATTTTTGGTGTCGTCAGCAGGTGTGATCTTTTCCGGTGTGTTTGAAGCGCTGGGACGGGGTGGAGATTCTCTGATCATTTCACTTTTGCGCCAGCTGGTCATTATCCTTCCGCTTGGATATCTTTTGTCACGGACAATGGGAGCGGCGGGAATCTGGATCAGTTTTCCGGTGGCAGAACTGGTTTCAGCCGTGATTGCCTGCCTGTTGTTAAAAAGAATGGAAGGTGGAATATACTTTCCGTTTGATAAAAAAGAGATAATCAACAGAAAATAAGTGGCTTGTTGTTAAAAACGAGTAAAATTTCTGACCAAAATTTATCTTTTTTGCAATAGCCCAAATGGTTCTTTTTATGATACAATACACTACTATGGACAGAGTGTTTATTAAAGGAGGCTGAAGATGAAGCGCGCATTTCAGATTTTAAAAAGGGATATGAGGCGTCTGGCTCACAATCCAATCGCAATGATCGTTGTGGCCGGCGTCTGTCTGCTCCCATCGCTGTACGCATGGTTTAATATTGCTGCGAATATGGATCCCTATGGAAATACGGGAGCAGTTCAGATCGCGGTGGCGAATCTGGATAAGGGAACAGAAAATGAACTTACCGGTTCGCTCAATGCAGGTGAGGAGATTGTAGATCAGTTGAAGGAGAATCATGATCTGGGCTGGAAGTTTGTGAAAAAAGAAGAGGCTGTAGACGGGGTGAAATCCGGCAAGTATTATGCTGCGATCGTGATTCCGGAAGATTTCAGTGAATCCCTGACCAGTGTACTGACGGGAACGATTGAACAGCCTAAATTTACTTATTATCTGAATGAGAAGAAAAATGCGATCGCACCGAAAATTACGGACAGTGGGGCGACAGCGGTGCAGAGTCAGGTCAATGAGGCATTTGTATCTGCTGCATCAGAAGCAGTTTCAGAAATTTTTAAAGATTCGATTGCAGATGCAGCGGGCAATCTGGATTCGCTGCAGGAAAATGTAGTTTCAGATATTCAGAAGGTATCTGACAATATCGCAAGTTATCAGCAGATACTGTCTGAGTTCCAGGCAACCTTTCAGGACAGTGATGCGCAGATCAAAGAGGTGCAGTCTGCCATGGATCAGGTGAAAAGCGCTGCTTCCTCAGGGGCTGCTGCTCTGGATGCAGGGGCTTTTGCACTTCAGGCAGGAAGAAACAGTGTCTCATCATTTTCTTCTGCACTATCTGGAACGCTGACGGATGGGGAGAATCTTCTGTCCGACATCGGGAATTCCGCAGGGGCAGATTTGGGAAGTCTGAATGAAAAGATTCAGTCAGTCAATGGAAAAGTGGACAGTGCCATGTCTTCCATCAACAGTGTGATCCAGCTGAATGAAAAGATCATTGATCTGCTTTCACAGCTGGACAGTGCCATACCAGGCAGTCCGGCATCAGATCTGATCGCACAGCTGCAGGCAGAGAACCAGAGACATCAGGAGCTTTTGAATAGTCTGCAGGCAGGAAATGCGGGAATCGGCAATGCGGCTCAGACGGCAACGGATACAGCACAGCAGATTGGCAGTCTGGTAAAGGAAAATCAGCAGCAGCTTCGTGGAATCAAAGGCAGCTTTGAGCAGAATGTACTTCCAGGGCTGAACACATCTCTGGATTCTTTCGGACAGCTTTCCGGAAAACTCTCCGGTGTGTTAAGCGGAGTGGATCCACTGGTGGATCAGACGAAAGGAATTCTTGACAATCTCAATACAAGCCTGAATGACTCCAAGACGGCACTTGAGAGTACAGGAAATGCGCTTCAGAAAGTACAGGAAAAACTGAATTCAGTAACAGCAGATCTGAATGCGCTCAGAAGTTCCCAGTCCTATCAGGATTTTCTGAATCTGACAGGATTGGATTCGGAAGCAGTTTCGGAGTTTATGTCTGCACCGGTAGCTCTGAAAACAGAGTCCTTTTATCCGGTGAAAAATTATGGAAGCGCCATGACTCCGTTCTATACAAACCTTGCCATCTGGGTAGGGGGGATTGTGTTGATCGCAATTTTCAAACTGGAGTCTGATAAAGATGAAGTCGTGCCGAAGTTTACAGCAGTTCAGTCTTATTTCGGAAGATGGATGCTATATGTGGTGATGGGACTGATACAGTCGCTGATCATCTGTGTGGGAGATCTGCTATTGTTAGGAGTCCAGTGCAAGTCACCTGCGGCATTTATTTTCGCAGGATTGTTCACTTCCTTTGTATATGTGAATATTATTTATGCGCTTTCTATTACATTCAAACACATTGGAAAGGCAGTCAGTGTAATTCTGGTCATCATTCAGATTCCGGGTTCTGCAGGAACCTATCCGATCGAGATGACACCGGCGTTTTTCCAGAAGCTGCATCCGCTGCTTCCTTTTACATACGGAATCAATGCGATGAGAGAAGCGGTAGCAGGAATATATGGATTCCATTATGCAGAGAATCTGTTGTGTCTTGCAGTGTATGTTCCGATTGCGCTTTTGATCGGAGTTGTCGTACGTCCATGGCTTTTGAATCTGAACCATATGTTTGACCAGAAACTGGGAGAGACTGAGCTGATGATCTGTGAGGAGGAAGGTCTGACAAAAGAGAGATTCCGTATGACAGCAGTTGTGAGTGCGCTGGCAGACAAGAAAACATTCCGGGAAGAGATGTACCAGAGGGCAGAACGGTTTGAGAGAAATTATAAGAAACGGATCCGCAGAGGATTTGCGGCGATCTTGATCATTCCGCTGATCTTTTTGATTCTGATGTTCAGTATCAGTTCCAAAATGGTATTTCTGGTGTTGTGGATCACATCGATCATTGTGATCGCGCTTTATCTGATCTGTGTGGAATATCTCCATGAAAGTCTGAAACGGAGATTGAAGGTGAGTCGGATGTCTCAGGAGGAATTGTTAGAGACACTGAGAAAACGGAAAGAACAAGAGGAGGAAGAAGCATGAAGAAGATAGGGCAAGTTTTTCTTTATGATATTTCACATATCAAAAAAAATGTGATCGCAATGATCGTAGTGCTTGGCTTGTGCGTTGTTCCGTCTCTTTATGCATGGTTCAATATTGCTGCAAGCTGGGATCCATATTCCAATACAAATGGTCTGAAGGTGGCGGTTGCAAATACGGATGAAGGGTATGAAGGAGAAATCCTTCCTCTCCAGATTAATATCGGAGATACTGTAATCTCAAGTCTCAGAGAAAATGACCAGCTGGACTGGACGTTTACAGGGAAAAAGGATGCAGTAGAAGGTGTCAAATCGGAAAAATACTATGCCGCGATCGTAATTCCGAAAAGTTTCAGTCAGGATATGATGAGCCTGTTTTCGGAGGAGATGACACATTCCGATATTATATATTATATCAATGAAAAAGAAAATGCCATTGCTCCGAAAGTGACTGACAAGGGAGCAAGTGCCGTACAGCAGCAGATCGATGAGATTTTTGTAAAAACAGCGGCGCAGGTGGGACTGGATCTTCTGGATACAATCTCAGAAGTGACCAGCAGTGACGGCGCACAGGCAGCAGCACAGAATCTGACAGAAAATATCCGGAAGATCGGATCGGATCTGGATTCAACAGCCGGTACGGTGAAGGCATTTTCGAACATGACGGTTTCCATGCAGCAGATGCTGGATGCCACTGCAGATATTTTAAATAAAGCGGGGCAGAATACGGAAACAAATCTGTCACTTCTGAATGAGACTGGAAATTCTGTTGACTCATTAAGAAGCGCAGTGTCGGGAACAACAGAGAGTGTCAATCAGGTACTGGCACAGGGAAGTCAGTGCTATGATGCCATATCCGGACAGATCAACAATGCATTTTCTTCGATATCCACGGATGCGGGAGCAACAGCAGGGGCACTCAACAGCGTGGCATCTGAAGTACAGGTTATGATTGACCGCTATACGGGATTTCGGGACAGTGTGCAGCAGCTTGCAGATTCCTTTCCGCTTGCTTCAGATCTGCTCCAGCCGATCATCGGAAACCTGAATGAATCCATTGCCCATCAGGAAGCGGTAAGGGATAAATTAAATGAAGCGGCGGCAAAGATTACGGAGACTGCAAGTGATGCGGGAAACTATCAGGCACAGCTGGATCAGCTGGTGCAGCAGAGTTCTCAGCAGATTTCGGGGATCCGTTCAGATTATGAAAACAACGTAAAAACACAGATCGATACCATGTTTGGCACACTGGGGGATACCAGCAGTGCGGTGCAGTCCTTGTTCACCAGTATGGACAATGGAGTCGAAGATATGGAAAAACTGGCGAAGGATGCAGGATCCGGTCTGGAGAAGATGAAAACAACACTGGATACATCTGCTTCCCTTTTGACAGAGACGGCAGAAAAGGTAAACCAGGCAGCAGAAAAGCTGGATACGGCAGCACAGGACGGAAATGTGGAGACATTAAAAAATGTGCTTGGAAGCAGCCCGGAAGTAATCAGCAGTTTTGTGTCTGCGCCGGTAAGAATGCAGACAAAAGCCTTGTATCCGGTAGAAAATTATGGATCAGCCATGGCGCCGTTCTATTCTACACTCTCTATCTGGGTAGGCGGGATCATCCTGGTGGCAATGATGAAAGTGACAGCTTCGGAAAATTTAAAAAGAGCGCTTGCGCCATTGAAGCCGCATCAGATCTATCTGGGCAGATACCTGCTGTTCCTCGTGCTGGGACTGATTCAGAGCGGCCTGATCTGTCTGGGAGATCTGTATTTCCTTGGAATCCAGTGTGAGCATCCGTTTTTGTTCCTTCTGGCAGGCTGGGTAAGCAGTGTGGTATATGTGAATATTATTTATACGTTCACGGTATCATTTGGAGATGTAGGAAAAGCAATCTGTGTGGTTCTTCTGGTCATGCAGGTGGCAGGATCAGGCGGTACGTTCCCGATCGAAGTGGCGCCGGAAATCTTCCAGAAGATTTACCCGTTTCTTCCATTTACGCACAGTATGACAGCTATGCGGGAATGTGTTGCCGGATTCTATCAGTATACGTACTGGGCAGAATTGGGAATCATGTGTCTGTTCCTTCTGGCATCCCTGTTTTTGGGACTGGTGCTTCGAAAACCGGTGATTCGCCTGAACGAATTGTTTATAGAAAAACTGGAAGATACAAAATTGATGTAATATTGTCAAAATGAAGCGGACTCTTCGGAGTCCGTTTTTTGACAGACGGGTGTCAAATAAAAGAATATATGCTATAATGGAGCGAAACAAAAAAGAATCAGGAGAATATTGTGGAAAAATTTTATTTTGCACCGCTGGAAGGAATCAGCGGATATGTGTATAGAAAGGCTTATGAACACTATTTTGGAGGAATTGACAAATATTTTATTCCGTTTATTAAACCGAATCAGAAAGGAAAGCTCAGTTCCAGGGAAAAGAACGATATCTTACCCATGCACAATCAGGGGATGTGTGCGATTCCTCAGATTTTGACCAATTCGGCGGAGGATTTTATAAAGACGGCAGAAAGGCTGGGGGAATACGGGTATGAGGAAGTCAATCTGAATCTGGGATGTCCGTCAAAAACCGTGGTGAGCAAAGGAAGAGGGGCTGGATTTCTGGCAGAGCCGGACAGATTGCATGCATTTTTAGAAGAGATTTTTGAAAAGACACCGATCCGTATTTCAGTTAAGACACGGATTGGCAAGGAGAGTCCGGAAGAATGGATCCGGCTTCTGGAAATCTACAATCAGTATCCAATGGAGGAATTGATCATTCACCCGAGGATCCAGACTGATTTCTATAAGAACACTCCGAATCTGGAAATGTTTGAATATGCGGTCAAAAACAGTAAAAATCCACTCTGTTACAATGGGGATATTTGCACGAAAGAGGAATATGAAACGATCTGTAACCGTTTCCCGGAGGTGCCATCTGTGATGATCGGAAGAGGAATTCTGAAAAATCCGGGGCTGATTCGGAAGATCAGACAAGGCATACCGATTGAAAAAGACAGGATCCGGGCATTTCATGATGAACTTTACCGGGAATATCAGGAAGTTCTTTTTGGGGAGAAAACAGTACTCTTCAAGATGAAAGAGCTGTGGTTTTATATGGCGCCGTTGTTCATGCAGTATGAGAAGTATGCCAAGAAAATTAAAAAAGCAGAAAAGTTGAAACTGTATGAAGCAGTTGTGGATGCGCTATTTGAAGAACAGGATTTGGTATAGGAGAAGGAGAGGCGAATGGAAGCAATTTTACAATGGGATGGACAGGCGTTGCTGTTTATTCAGGAGCATATCAGACAGGTGTGGATGGACGGATTCTGGAAGACGATCACACATCTGGGGGATGCAGGATGGTTCTGGATTATCTTGGAAATCGTACTTCTGATTCCGAAAAAGACAAGAAAAGCAGGAATTGCCGCTTTGGCGGCGCTGGCGATCGGAGCATTGATCACAAATGTGGCACTCAAAAACATCATTGCAAGAATCCGCCCGTATGAAGTGGTGGAAGGACTGAAGCTTTTGATCGAGCCGCAGTCAGATTTTTCATTTCCTTCCGGACATACCTGTGCCTCTATTGGAGCAGCGTTGGTGATGTATCCGTTTTTGGAGAGAAAGTGGGGGATTCCGCTTGTAATTCTGGCAGTGCTGATCTCACTTTCCAGGTTGTATGTGGGCGTGCATTATCCGACGGATGTGCTTGGTGGAGCTGTTGTGGGGGCGTTTGCTGCATGGGGAGCGGTGAGGATTGTGAAGCATGGGCTTGTGAGAAAGGCTAAACAAGCAGAAAAGTAAAATGGAAGATAGAAAGAAGCGCTGTGAGGCAGATGGAAGAATCTGCTTCGCGGCGCTTTTTGAAATTTCATGCAAGTTAAAGAATCATTTCTCTTATGGAAAACATGATTTATATTATGATCCAAATCAAAGCAGTCCATAAAAAACAAATATGATCATGTTTTTGAAGAGAATATGAAGGTGGAATAAAAAGTTGACATTAGTATGAACCGCTCCCCGTCAAGTAGACAATCAAAAAAAAATCAGCGTCATTTCAGAAAAGCTTAAGAATCTTTTTTTCGATTTTTAAAACTTATCTGATACAGTATAGATTGTCGGACAAAGTCCGCCCACCGCAGTTATGTATTACGGGATGCCTGAATGAGTATACCCATCTGGATACATATTGATAGTGAAAGGAGTCGCCCTATTATGCAAAATATGATTTTTGTACTGTATCCGTTATTTTGTATTCTGCTGCCATGTATGCTGTATGTCCTGATTCAAACGAAAGGATTTCATCAGAGAACTAATTTTATACATATGATCTGGGTTTTTATTTTTCTGTATTATGTGTACCTTGTTCTGGAAACAACAGGAATCGGAACCATTTGGGAAATCGGGTTGTATACTGGTATGAAACTTCAGGAAGAGATCAATCTGATTCCTTTTCGTGATGGAATCAGCCTCAGTATGATTTTAAATGTGGTAATGTTTATGCCGCTCGGATTTTTGCTGCCCCTGCTTTGGAAAGAATATCAAAGTCTGGTCAGAACTGCGATAATCGGTTTTTGTTTTTCGTGTGGAATTGAATTTTGTCAGCTTTTCAACAGGCGGGTTTCGGATGTGGATGATCTGCTCATGAATACGCTCGGTGCAATTCTCGGATGGCTGATCTGGATTGTTTTTTCCCGTATCACGCATTTAAAGTATGGACGGAGAAATCAAGGTTTTGGCGGGAAAGAGGGGGCAGTATATTTGGCTCTGTCCCTTGTCGGTCAGTTCTTTCTGTATAATTGGAGATGGATGATTTAAAGAAAAAAGACTGATAACCAGCGGTCTTTGTGAAGGAGTCGCTGGTTATCAGTCTGTATATATTAGTGTTTGTTAAGTGCCGCCGCAGCTTCCACAAATCCTTTGAACAGTGGATGTGGTTTGTTCGGGCGGGATTTTAATTCCGGATGCGCCTGTGTTGCGATAAACCACGGATGATCTTTGATCTCTGCCATTTCAACGATCTTGCCGTCCGGAGAAAGGCCACACAGATTCATGCCGTTTTCGGTCAGAACTTCACGGTAATCATTGTTGACTTCATAGCGATGTCTGTGGCGTTCCTGAATTTCTTCTTTCTGGTAGACCTCATATGCTTTGGAAGTTTTGTCCAGAATACATGGATAAGCACCCAGGCGAAGTGTTCCGCCGATATCTTCGATACCGATCTGATCCTGCATGATGTGGATCACCGGATGTGTAGTGGATGGATTTAGTTCCAGACTGTGTGCATCGTGGAAACCGATCACATTGCGGGCAAATTCTACGATCGCAAGCTGCATTCCAAGACAGATACCGAGGAACGGAATTTTGTGTGTGCGGGCGTAGCGGATGGCTTCGATCTTGCCTTCCACACCGCGGTGACCAAATCCGCCGGGAACCAGGATTCCTGTTACATCCTTAAAAATCTCATCTGCGGTTTCAGGAGTCACTGTCTCGGCATCCACCCATTTGATCTCAACAGTCGTGTGGCTGTAGATTCCGCCGTGTTTTAAAGCTTCTACCACGCTGATATAGGCATCGTGCAGCTGAACATATTTTCCGACCAGTGCGATGCGGACTTTGGAAACCGGGTGTCTTAGATTGTCTACCATAGTTTCCCAGTCACTTAAGTCTGGTTTTGGACAGTCCAGATGGAGACATTCGCATACAACCTGCGCAAGATGTTCTTTTTCCATTGCCAGAGGTGCTTCGTATAAATAATCCACATCCAGGTTTTGAAGAACGTGATCTGCCGGAAGGTTACAAAACAGAGAAATCTTGTCTTTGATTCCGTTATCCAGCGGATGTTCGGAACGGCATACGATGATATCCGGCTGGATTCCCATGCCCTGAAGTTCTTTGACGCTGGCCTGTGTAGGTTTTGTTTTCATTTCCTGAGAGGCTCTCAGGTATGGAATTAAGGTTACATGGATCAAAATGACGTTATCACGTCCTTTTTCATGCTGAAACTGACGAATGGATTCCAGGAAAGGCTGGCTTTCGATATCACCGACAGTTCCGCCCACTTCAATGATCGCGATTTCTGTATTTTCAGCAGAAGGATTTCGGTAAAATCTGCTTTTGATCTCATTGGTGATGTGTGGGATAACCTGCACGGTTCCGCCGCCGAAATCACCTCTTCGTTCCTTCTGTAAGACAGACCAATAAATCTTTCCGGTTGTGACATTGGAATTTTTTGTCAGATTTTCATCGATAAAACGTTCATAATGTCCCAGGTCCAGATCCGTTTCGGCTCCGTCATCGGTTACGAATACTTCTCCGTGCTGTACCGGATTCATGGTTCCCGGATCAATATTGATGTAAGGGTCGAATTTCTGCATAGTCACCGTATATCCGCGGGCTTTCAAAAGCCTGCCGAGTGATGCGGCTGTAATCCCTTTTCCTAGTCCTGAAACAACTCCACCGGTCACAAATACATATTTTACTGCCATAGTGATCCTCCTCATATGATGTGAATAAAAATATTAAAAAAAGAGTATACTCTCTTTTTGCGAAAAAATACAAGTACTTTTTTATGAACAATAAATATTTCCTCTTTTATTAAAAAAATCCTCTCCCATCAGGAGAGGATCGCTTTTAATGGTAATTATATCCGGTCTCATAGACAGCTTCACATGTAAGCTGGACGCCGAGACGTTTGAAGGTGCGGATATCAACATCGGACAGCATAACGGAAGTATGAGCCTGACATCCGTTTAATTTTGAAAGCTGCTGAAGTGCAAGTCTGGCATCCGGGTTGGTGGCAGCGCTCGCAGAAAGTGCGATAAGTACTTCATCAGTATGAAGTCTCGGGTTTTTGCTTTTCAGATAGTCCACTTTCAGTTTCTGAATCGGCTCGATCGATTCCGGTGAAATAATATGCAGCTCGTGTTTCAACCCGGCCAGTTCTTTGATCACATTCAGAAGAAGGGCAGCGGAGGCACCGAGAAGATTCGTGGTCTTTCCGGTGATGATACGGCCGTCATCCAGTTCCAGAGCAGCAGCAGGCGTATGTGTCTCTTCCGCACGTTTTAAGGCAGCTGCAACAACGTGGCGGTCTTCGATCGTCACATTGGCCTGATTCATCAGCAGCTCGATTTTTTGTGCTTCTTCTTCCGGACTGTTTCCTTTCAGAAGAGAGTTGAGGGAATCATAGTAACGGCGAACGATCTCCTGGCGGGATGCTTCACAGCATACAGCATCGTCACAGATACAGTTTCCAGCCATATTTACACCCATATCGGTTGGAGATTTGTATGGGCTCTTTCCGTAAATCTTTTCAAAAATCGTGTTTAAAACCGGGAAGATCTCAACATCACGGTTGTAGTTGACGGTTGTCTCTCCATAGGCCTCCAGATGGAACGGATCGATCATATTCACATCGTTGAGGTCTGCTGTAGCCGCTTCATACGCCAGATTTACCGGATGCTTCAGCGGCAGATTCCAGATCGGGAATGTCTCAAATTTGGCATATCCTGCATGAATCCCGCGTTTGTGCTCATGATATAACTGAGACAGACAGGTTGCCATTTTTCCGCTTCCAGGACCCGGGGCTGTGATGATGACAAGCGGACGGGAAGTTTCGATATAGTCATTTTTACCGTATCCTTCATCACTGACGATCAGCGGGATATTGGAAGGGTAGCCGTTGATACAGTAGTGCTGGTATACACGGATTCCCATATTTTCCAGACGGTGGCGGAATAAAGAGGCACTTTCCTGACCGGAATATTGTGTGATCACGACACTGCCCACATACAGACCGTTGTCGCGGTAAGAATCCATCAGACGGAGTACGTCAGAATCATAAGTGATACCAAGATCGCCGCGGACTTTATTTTTCTCGATATCCTTTGCGCTGATGACAATGACAATCTCTGCCTGATCACTGAGCTGTTTTAAAAGGCGGAGCTTGCTGTCAGGCTCAAATCCCGGAAGAACGCGGGAAGCGTGGTAGTCGTCGAACAGTTTTCCGCCGAACTCGAGATACAGTTTGTTATCAAACTGATTGATGCGTTCGCGGATATGCTCTGACTGCATTTTTAAATACTTTTCGTTATCAAATCCAATTTTCATGATTTCATTCCTCTATCAATTTAGTATTACGTGTGACAAGAAGGGAAAACAGAAGTTTTACCCTTTTCTGATACAGTATACTATAAACAGGGATGAGTTTACAATATTTTCACAATGTAATTATTGATTTTGGATGCTTTGTATAGTTATGGTGTAAAAAGTCCAGTAAATACGCTATATTTCAACTATCTTCCCGAAATCAGAAATTTGATGGAAATGGGAAAGTACCAAAAAAGTCCAAAATGGGAAAATACGTAAGAAAAAGTTATTCTGTTGGTTTTGATAAAATTTCTTTTGAAACCTCTGGAAAATCCTTTTTAATTATTTCTAATTGAGCTTTCAATTGGGATTTTGATGTTTTCCCGTGTTTAAGATCTTCTTCTGTATAATGTATGTTTAGGTGCCGGGTACGTCGCTCTACTCGATCTTTTAGCTTTGTGACTAAAAAATCAATATATTCATTTATATCGTCTATCAAATCATAATAATCAATTAAAGAAATTTCGATATTGTTTAGTTGAACTTTTACATTTTCTACCTTTATTTTTTGATCAGATATTGAGAGAAATAAATCATTGCCATAATCATGACCTGAAATTTCAAAGGAATTATTGTTGGTGATATCAATAGAAGTTCCGTCCATTGTTCCGTAGAATGTTGGCGTATATCCCAAAGAAGATAAATGCCTATATGTAGCATTATCTACGATGTCTATATTTTTTTCTCGTTGCCTTATTTCGTCTTGGTGCGTTTTGAAATTAGATTCACACAGAATATATTCTTCGTTAACATGTAATTCTTGGGCGAAAATATGTGCTAAATCACGTGACATGCCTCTTCTTCCATTTTCTATATAAGAGATACTCTGGGGAGTGCAGTGAGATAGTAAAGCGAGTTCATTTTGTGTCAAATTTCTTTCTTCTCTACATTCTTTTAACCTTTGCCCACGTTTTATGTTTAATTCTTTGTTTATCATAAGCTATCTTCCTTTCATCATTAAACAATAAAATATTAAATTGTTGTTTTACATATATTAACACAAACGTTATAATATAGTCAATGAAACTTATTAAATCAAGACAAATTGAAAGGAGATTTCAAGAATGAGAAAAAGGATGAGAACAGTAAACACAGAGAAATCCCGACTGATGGACACAGAGGAGTTAAGAGTCTACACCAAGTTAGGACGCAACAGTGCCATGAAGTTAGGAGAAGAGATTGGCGCAAAAGTTCGGATAGGACGGCGTGTTTTATGGGACAGAGTAAAAGTAGATCAGTATTTCAATTCATTAACAGGAGTAAACTAATGCAGAAAAACCAAAATAATCCAGTACATGGAAAGAAGTCCGGCAAGACAGAATTCCAGATTGAAAGCCTGCTGCCGGTAGGCAAAGAGAACGCAGTAACCACAGCAGAACTTGTGAAGCGTAGCGGATGCAGTTCAGGTAGAGAGCTACAACAGAAGATCGCTTATGAACGTAACCACGGTGCTGTGATCTGTAGCGGATCAGGGAAAGGATACTGGAAACCGAAGAATCGGCAGGAGATTGTAGAATTCTGCCGGACAATGGACGCAAGAGCAAGAAACACATTTGCAGCTACCAGAAGCGCAAAGAGAGTGCTGAAGATGCCAGAAGGGCAGCAGGACATGAGCGGAGGGCAAGAAGATGTCAGATAATAAGAAATACTATTACTTGAAATTAAAAGAAAACTTTTTTGATTCAGATAACATGGTTCTGTTAGAGAGTATGCAGGATGGAATTTTATACAGCAATATTCTGATGAAAATGTATCTTAAGAGTCTCAAGAATAATGGGATGTTGATTCTGAATGATGCAATTCCATACAACACACAAATGATAGCAACAGTGACCCGTCATCAGGTTGGAACAGTGGAAAAGGCATTAAAGGTATTTGAGCAATTAGGACTCATAGACATCTTGGACGGTGGAACTATTTACATGTCAGATATTGAGTTATTTGTTGGGAGATCTTCCACAGAAGGAGATCGAAAAAGAGCAGAGAGGATGAAGCTGAAACAGGCTGAAAATTTAGCACTTGGACAAATGTCCGACATTCATCCACCAGAGTTAGAGATAGAGAAAGAGATATATAATAATATATGTTCGCCAGAAGCTGTCGAACGTGAAAATTTGAATCAAAAAGAACCCGATAAACGAGAATCTGACTTTGAAAAAATCTATGCGATCTACCCGAAAAAGAGAGGACGAACCAAAGCATTTGCAAATTATTGTTCCTGGCTGAAAGGAAGATCCGTAAACGGAAAGCGCAGAAAGTTGACAAACCGGGAAATGTATCTTGCGGTACATGCTTATGTGGAGC
>OAWM01000292.1_pt1 | contig 43547 bp, 33 predicted proteins | sample 1495501 | NCBI WGS metagenome assembly OAWM01 (sample SAMEA2580210, study PRJEB22360) | human gut metagenome | biome: human gut; feature: human-associated habitat; material: faeces | place: Denmark | collected 2008/2010 | reverse complement strand
GGTTCCACCGGGCCGCGCGGCAAGGAGATATATTGCCAGACCGGAGGGGCCCCGGGGGCGGGAATCCGGTACTCCATATTTTGTTCACAAATGAATAGATCCTTCAGTTGTTCCACTGAAGTCATGTCTGAAGCATCGGCTTCTGGTATTGGCGATGACCAGCTGGTTTATAGGTGTTGAGGCGTCGGTCATCTCTGCTGGGCTACTTTACTCTAAAGGCATCATGTTTTTGCTTCCTGTCGGTAAAAGGTTGGTTTTGGCCGCCAGGCGTCCTTATATATAGAGAAGATCTGGTTCGAACCCGCGTCGCGACAACAAAAAAGCGACCGGCATCCGCCAGTCGCTTTTCTATTCTATGGTGGGCCGTCAGGGGTTCGGGCCCGCTGCGCGGGCGACCGCCGTGGCGCTTTCGCGCCTTGCGCGCTGCGCTGGCAAACGCTCACGCGTTTCCTCAGCTCCGCGCCCTTTCGGGTTCGAACCCATGAAGGGGCGACAAAAAAGACGGCCAACCGAAGTTGACCGCCTCAACAATCTTTGGGTGGGCCGTCAGGGGTTCAGCCTGCTCCGCAGGCGGCCGCTGCGGCGCTTTCGCGCCTCGCGCGCTGCGCTGGCAAACGCTCACGCGTTTCCTCAGCTCCGCGCCCTTTCGGGTTCGAACCCATGAAGGGGCGACAAAAAAGACGGCCAACCGAAGTTGACCGTCTCAACAATCTTTGGGTGGGCCGTCAGGGGTTCGAACCCTGGACCTTGGGATTAAAAGTCCCCTGCTCTGCCAGCTGAGCTAACGGCCCGCGGGTGGCATTGTACCACGGTCTGGGACTATTCCCAACTCCATTGGCCGTTCTGGAAAATCACAACTTCGCGTCCATCGGGCGTAATGCCCACAATATCGATGTCGTCCGTACCGATCATAAAGTCGACGTGCGTGCTCGAAACGTTGACGCCATGCTCAATGAGCTCCTCTTTGGACATATCATATCCACCCTCAATGCACTCGGGGAAGCCGACTCCCAGTGCAAGATGGCAGCTGGCATTCTCGTCATAGAGCGTGTCATAGAACAGGATGCCGCTTTCGCGAATCGGCGTGTTCTTGGAAATGAGCGCAACCTCTCCCAGATGAGCAGCGCCCTCGTCAGTATCGATGATACTTGCGAGTGTCGCCTTTCCCACACGGGCGTCGTAATCCACCACACGACCGTTCTCGAACTTGATCCAAAAATCGTCGACCTTGTTACCGTGATGGATAAGCGGCATTGCGGAATAGACGATTCCGTCAGCACGCATACGATCGGGCGAGGTGAAGACCTCCTCGGTGGGGATGTTAGGGAAGAAGGGGTGACCGTCGGGGGTCTCGCCCTTACCGCCGGCCCACTCATGCCCCTTCGTCATACCAATTAACAGGTCGGTTCCATTCGAAGCGGTATAGCGCAGACAGTCAAAGCGATTGTCGTTCAGGAAGCGCAAGTTCTTTTCGAACGCCGCGTCATGAAGCTCCCAGTCACTCTCCGGATCTTGGCCGTCAGCACGGGCGGTATGCAGAATCGCAATCCATAGTTTATAGATTGCAACCTCATCGGCGTCTCCCGGGAACACCTCGCGCGCCCAAGCCACGACCGGCGCTCCGGCAATGCACCACGGGTTGATGTTGTAATCCAGTCCGCGGCGGAAAATCTTGCACTGCGTGTTCCTCGCCTTGGAAGCGGCAGCGGGCTTGGCAGGATCGATACCCTTGAGAGCGGCGGGGTCAGCACCCTCGATAAAGATAAAGCAGGCACCGTCCCGGGCCAGAGAATCCAGCTGTATGCGCTTCCACTCGGGCGTCTGCCCAAAATAGCTTTTCTCGACATGCTCGTACGCAAGCCTCGTCACGGCGTCGTCGGCCCAGATGACCGTCACGTGACCGGCACCGGCGTCATAAGCCTCCGCAACCACCACGCGCGCAAATGATGCGCACTCGACGGGAGACTGAACGACGACCTCCTGGCCGGGCTTAACGTTTACACCCTTGCGGACAACGAGACGCGCATAATTTTTAATCTTGGGCTCAAGGGTCTTCATGCCCTCAAGAGCTTCCTCGACCGTTAGGGCAGCTCGAATCATGTGCCACTCCATCTATCTATAGAACAGTAAAAAGGCGCGCCGCAAAAACGACGCGCCTTATATCTTAGCGATATGTATGGATACAAACGCTACTTCTTCTTGGAGTCCTTCTTGTCCTCCTCGGCAGCCGAGCGCTCGATAAGAGCGTTGAGCTTGTTCTCGGACATGCCCTCGGCCTGCGCGCGGTACATGTTGCGCAAGGGACGAATACGAACGAAGTCGTAGATAAAGTCACCCAGGATGATGACATAGGACAAAACGATGCCGACCATCTGAACAGGACTGGACACCGTGCCGCCGGGGGCGAAGTAGAGCGAAGCCCAAATTGCCACGACGAGTACCATGCCGATGGCGAGCACGGCCCACCAGATACGACGGCGCTTGGTGTAGTCCTCATCCTGCTTGAGAAGAATATTCGACACCGTATAGATACGATCCTCGCGAGCACGCTGCTTGGCCTTGCGGGCGCGCTTCTCCTCCTTGGAAAGGCCTTCCAGGTTTTCACCCTTCTCGAGCTCTTTGCGGCGAGCTTTAGACGAAGCCGGCACGACGCGAACGGAGCTCGCTGCTTGGCGGGCGGGTTTAGCAGATGCGGCGGACTTGCGCGCAACCCCGGTAACTTCGTGGGATTGCGTGCGCTTGTTCGTGGCGCTACGGGTACTCACTTATGCGTTCTCCTTCATGCTTGTGAACTGGGAGCCCGTGATGATCTGGAAGGCCTCGCGATAGCGCTCGGACGTGCCATCGATGACCTCGGCGGGCAGGTGCGGGGTCTCCCCCGTCATATCCCAGTTGGCCTTGAGCCAATTGCGGACGAATTGCTTGTCGTAGCTAGGCTGGATCTTGCCCTCCTCGTAGCTGGCGGCGGGCCAGAAACGGCTGGAGTCGGGCGTGAGGCACTCGTCGATCAGCGTGACCTTGCCATCGATAACACCAAACTCAAACTTGGTGTCGGCAATGATGATGCCACGGGTCGCTGCATACTCGGCAGCAGCCTTGTAGATCTTGAGAGACAGATCGCGAATCTGCCTGGCGATGTCCTCGCCAACGATCTCGCAGCAACGCTCAAACGAGATATTCTCGTCGTGATCACCGATCTCGGCCTTCGTGGACGGCGTGAACAGCGGCTCGGGAAGCTTGGAGGCCTCGGTCAGACCCTCGGGCAGCTGGATGCCGCAGACGGTGCCGTTCTCGTCGTAGGTCTTCTTGCCCGAACCGGTCAGATAGCCGCGGACGATGCATTCGATGGGAATCGTCTGGGCCTTCTTAACCAGCATGGCGCGGCCTGCGAGATAGTCACGATACTCGGCAAACTCCTCGGGGAAATCCGCCGGATCGATGGAGACGAGGTGGTTGGGGACGATATCGGCAAACTTATCGAACCAGAATGCCGAGATGCGGTTGAGCACCTCTCCCTTAAACGGAATCTCGTCGGGGAGAATAAAGTCGAACGCAGAAATGCGATCGGTGGCGACCATCAAAAGGTTTTCGCCGGCATCGTAGATATCACGAACCTTGCCACGGGAATCCGGACGACGCTCCATCGTTGTCACGTGAGTCACTCCTTACCTAAATACGACAGAAATGCGGGTTCTTTCCCGCATGTTTTCGCAAACTCGGAGCGGCAGGAACGCGGCCCCTCCTTCACCGAATAGCGAAAAGCTAGTGCTCCATTGTAGTAGATGCCGCGTCCGCCGTGTGCTCGCGAGGCAGATGAATCGTAAAAGTCGTACCCTTTCCAAGCTCCGACTCCACGGATATGTAGCCATGGTGACGCTCGACGATTTGCTTGGTCACGGCGAGGCCAACGCCCAGGCCGCCGGCTTCGCGGGCGCGGCTGGCATCTGCGCGCCAGAATCGCCCGAAGATGCGCGACAGGTCGTCCTTGGCAATACCGATACCGGTATCCGAAACGGCAATACTGACATGCTTGCGGTCACTGAGCACCGACACCACGACCCAACCACCCTCGGGGGTGTAGCGCATGGCGTTGCTCATGAGGTTGATGACGCACTGCGTGATCATGTCGGGATCGGCCTCGACGACATCGTCGTGACCTTGGGTCTCGTCAGCAAAGCGCAAGCGCAGATCGCGGTCAACAAATAGGCGCTCCTGAGCGTTGACGATAGACCGCACAAAGGGAACCATGTCCACCGGTTCGAGATTGAGCGGCGCCGTGCTGTTTTCCATACGCGATAGGTCGAGCATCTGCTGCACCAAACGAGCCAGGCGGCGCGTCTCGGAAGCGACCGTCTCCAGATGCTCATCGTCGGTGGGATACACGCCGTCCTGCATGGCCTCGACCGTTGCAAGCATGGCCATGAGCGGCGTGCGAAGCTCGTGTGCGACATCCGAGGTCAGGCGCTTTTCGTGCTTCATATCTTTCTCGAGCGAGGTGGCCATCTCGTCAAAGGTCTCACCCAGCTGATCGATTTCATCGTCGCCGCGCAAACCGGTACGAGCGGACAAATCGCCGTCGCGAATTTGCTTGGCCGTGCTCGTAATACGATGAATCGGCTTGGTGAGCATGCGAGACACGAGCGATCCGATAGCAACCGAGATGCAGACCGCAACAACCGCGGCAAGGGCCATGGCGTTAAAGGTCTTCTCCCTAAACGCAGAATCCGCCTTGGTGAGCAGAGCATCGGAGCCGATGGCCCATAGCTTTACCTGTCCGACATGCTCGCCAGAAGACGTTATGATTTCGACGTTGGCAACGCTATCGGAGTCGGTTGGCGCCGACGAGACCGGGCTATGCGAGGCCTTTTTACCGCTCGAGCTGCTCGACGCCGATTCGCTCTCGCGCACATCGGCGGTCGCACTTGCCGAAGGCCATGAGTCGTCATAGACGACAACGCCCTTTTTGTTGACAACCTGCATACTCAGGTCGTCGGACACCAAGCTCGATGTCGCGACCGTGCGCAGCTCGCCCGCAGTCCAATTGCCGTTTTCCTCATACGACGTCGCAAGCTTTTCGGCAGCAGAATTGGCGATCTCGACGATATTAGAGCGCGTGTAATCCGAAAAGACGGTGCCCCACACAACGGAGACAACGCCCACCAGCACCAATACCGTCATGAGCGATGTCAGGGCAAAAGCCAATGCCATGCGCGAGGGATAGCTCATCGCTGGCCGTGAATCGGAACGAGGCGTGTTCCAACTCGCCTTGGAACCCGCCTCGTTCTCCTGCTTGTGCTTTTGTCCGATTTCAAAGCGCGCAGGTGTCATATGTGATTTCCCTATTTCTCGTCCGACTTATCGGTCTTGGCCGGAGCCTCAAAGCGATAGCCGACGCCGTGAACGGTGTAGAGCCACTTAGGCTTCTTGGGATCATCACCTAGCTTGGCGCGAAGGTTCTTCACATGGCTGTCGATGGTGCGCTCATAGCCCTCAAAGTCGTAGCCGAGCACCTTCTCGACCAGCTCCATGCGGTTATAGACGCGACCGGGATGGCGAGCAAGCGTGGTGAGCAGCTTAAACTCGGAAGCAGTCAGGTCCACTTCCTTGTCCTCGACCAAAATCTTGTGGCCCGAGATATCGATGACCAGATCGCCAAAGTCGAGCACCTCAACGGCGGGCTCATCGGCCTGGTGAGCACGGCGGAACAGGGCACGGACGCGGGCGACGAGCTCGCGAGGCGAGAACGGCTTGATCAGGTAGTCGTCGGCACCAAGCTCGAGGCCGATGATTCGATCCTCGATCTCGCCCTTGGCGGTAAGCATGATAATGGGCACATCCGAGGTATCGCGAATAGTGCGGCAAACGCGCTCGCCGGGAATCTTGGGGAGCATAAGGTCGAGCACAACCAGGTCGAACTGGTGCTTCTCGAACTCCTCGATCGCAGACTGGCCGTCGCCGACGCCAACAACCCAGTAGCCCTCGCGCTCGAGATAGGCAGCGACAGCGTCACGGATTGCCTTCTCGTCCTCGACCAGCAGAATCTTTTTTGCATCTGAAGCCATAACACGGCCCCCCTGTCTCAATTAGCTAAGAACAAGCCCATTTTAACGCACCTATGCCCACCGAGCACCGCTACAGTGCGGCGGCTCGGCGGGCGGCACTCACAATTACAACGCGCTTATTCCCCCGTTGGCGCCTTTTTAACCCCTCGGCGCTAAATAGAGAACAGGCGGGCGGTGACCGTCTCGGGAATTCCTTGACTATTACGCACCGTGGCATAGGTTAAAAACGTATTCGATTTACCCGCCGTAGCTGGATAATCGCCATATTCGAGAGCGCGGTCGGGCGACAGCAGCGAACCATAGGTTTTGGCGGAGGTATCGATCAGAAAATGCGATGCCTGAACCTTAACCAGATATTTGCCTTTTCTGCCGGCAGCACACGCAAGCGGCTCGCGCGACAGGAATAGGAACGTCCCGTTCTCGTTACCGATATAGGTGCCCATGTTGCCTAGACTTCCCACGCCGTTATAGGTGGCCTCGATGGAGAACACAAACGTGTCGCCCATATATACGGCCTCGAAGGGAGACACCGATGAGGGAAGGACCAGCTGAGCTCTCTTGGTATTGTTGCCGTCCGTCAGGTCGATCGCCGTCATGCCGTAGTAGACGCCCTCGTCGTTGCGCACACGCGGGGAAATGGTCAAGATGCCGTCACTCACACGCGGGGCGGATGCAAAGCGGCCCGTTGACTTCCAAATGGCCTCGGCCTTTGCCTCGTCGAGCGAGCGGCGGTAGCAATACGAGTCGTGACTCGTCTTATTGCCGCCTGCAGCAGGCATCTTGTACCAAATGACGGACGATTCGAACGCCGTAAACAGCGGCGGGTCGTAGTCCTTGCCGCCTCGGTCGAGCTCGACCACATCGCCGACAAGCGACGCACCTGCCGTATTTTGCGCATAGAGCTTCCACGATGCGTTCGCAAAGTTCATCTCGATCCAAGCAAATACGCCATCGCCGGCGCGGACATCGTAAAACGAATACCCCGCACCTTCGACGGGGTCCTCGATGAGTGTCGTGAGCGAACCGTCGCCCAGGTTGAGCACACCGAGCGTGTTGGCATGCCGCGCCGATGCGGGTGCCATCATCGCCGCGGCGTAATCGCCGTCGCAGTAGTACAGCAGCGTACCCAGAGGCAATGTCCATGAAGCTGCAGGCTCGAGGTCGATTTCGACAGCCTCGTACTCATCCGTAATCGAGACAATCTTTGAATCGTCCTTGATAACCTGCGGCTCGCCGGCGGCATCATCACTCGTGCCCGTTTTTTTCGAGCAACCGGCCAGTACGGCAGCAGTACCGGTAGCGGCGCCACCCAGCACAAAACCTCGACGCGTTATTCCATTCTTAAAGCGGTCGGCGATACCCATTAGGCGATCTCGGCGCGAGCGGCCTCGATAGCGCGCGTAAGCTGATCGGCGCAGGAGGTCTTTTTCATACCGCAGGTATTACCAGCGAGAACCTCGATTACGCGATCGGCAGGAGCACCCTCGACCAGCTTGGAGATAGCCTTGAGATTGCCGTCGCAGCCGCCGGTAAACTCGACGCCCAGCACTTTGCTGCCGTCATCGGAAAGATTGAGGTGGATATTGCGAGAGCATACACCCTGAGGCTTGTAGTCAAAACTAATCATTGAGATCCCCTCTCAGAAAGAAATTTCAGACGTCTATTATCCCCGCCTGGGCCGACTTATTCTCGTAAGCACCGATTCAACATCCTACGATGCATAGATTAGTGGGGGCAAGATTAGCAGCCCGTACCCCGTGCGTGGACTGTGCGCTTCTCCCGATACATATTGTGGTCGGCGACACGATATACATCGGCCAGCGTATTTCCAGCCGTCTCGACGGTCGCCACGCCAATCGATGCGCTGACCGTCAGTGCCTCATCGCTTACCGCGGCAAGACCGAGACGAAGATCCTGTTCCAGCCCGAGCGCAGACTCGTTGTCAGTATGGGGGCAAACCAGCAAAAACTCGTCGCCGCCAACGCGCATCGGCAGGTAATCCGCACCAGCCACCCGCCGCAGCACGGACGCCGTCCGTCGCAGCAGTTCATCCCCCATCTCGTGACCGTAGATATCGTTGGTCCGCTTGAGATAATTGCAGTCCAACATAATCACGCTCACGGGCAAGCCCTCGTTTACCAGGCTATCTCCGCGCGATTCAAGGTAGTTGCGGTTGCGAAGCCCCGTCAGTTTGTCTTGGTATGTCAGCTCCTCGGCATGCTTGACCATCGATATGTTGTGCGTCGCCACGACGACCGACTCCAGCCGGCCTTGCTCATCGCGATGCTGGGGGACAACCTGCAGCGAGTACCAAGCGCCTCGACAATCTCGCACCTCGGCAGCCAAGTACGGTACGCCCTCCATACGTTCGCGAAGCGTACTTATATCTACGAGTCCCACAACCGCTTCGCGGCTTTCGGGGCTCACGATATCCCGGCAGACCGTGTCCATAAAGTCATATGCCTCGCTGTGCTCGGCAAATATCTTCGCTATCGTCGGCGACATATTGATTCCCTCGATCTCGAGGGTGTCGAGATGCAAAAGGAAGGTCGAATCGTAGATGGCGCTTATGGCATTGATAATGCCGAGCTGTTTATCCTTTTCGACCAAATTGCGGCGATCAACGATATTTCGAGCCAACAGTACCACGACCCAAAACGCAAGGCACACCAAGACGCCAGCGGCGACAAATGTGATCCTGCCAGACATGACCTCAGATTTGGGATACAGCGCAAACAGGCGGTAGTCCTTGTATGCCGCACGCACCGCGTACCATTTGTCTCCTCGATATTCGATGCGCGTTAGGCCATCGTCTTTCCACTCAACCCCTGCGCTGGTGAGGAATCGGGCGAGCGACACGTCAGCATCGGCGCTGTTGGATGAGACAATCTCCGCATCCTCCATAACAAGCACCGTGGGGCCCTGGTGGAAGGTGCTGTTCGAAAGCACGTCGGCTATGGCATATGAATAGTCGTCCGCTGGATCGGAAACAAATGAGCGGTATGCCAAGGCAACGCCGTCGCCATACGGGATAGCACAGACGGCAAAAACGACACCACGGCGCTCGACGACAGTTGAGTAGGTCACTTTGGAACCTTGATACATCGATGCGACCGGCGCACAGGTCAGCTCCTCTCGCCACAACATGAGCGGATCGCGACCATCGATGTCGTAGTGGGCAGCCATATGGCCATCGGAGTCCATGACCATCAGCCCCGAAAGGTTCTCGGCATGGACAAATTGCTCGATAAGATCGTCGTTAACCTCAACGCGATCAGAGGACAGGAACGTCGCAAACGATTCGACCGCGGCGAGCAAATCGTGCGTCTCTTCGGTTTTTCTCCCCTGTTCGTAGCGGTCATATTTTTCGCAAGCGTTTTCCAAAAACGCCATGGTTTCTTGGCCAAACCCAAGCGTTTTTTCGAGGCAGCGATGGGTTCCAACCGTATACAACAGGCCTAACAAGACAGCGCTGACAATAACGCCGACAGCTATGACGGTCAGAGTCTTTCGACGCAAGCGGTGCTCATCATTTGTCATGGATTTGCTCCTTGCCCGCCCGTCGTCGCTCCTGTCTTGTAATTGCCCACAATACGGTCAATCGTGCCATCTCGGTCCATGGCAAACAATGCGGTATTGAGATCCTTTACGATCGGTCCTTCATAGCCGTCATCAAACGCGACGCCCAGATCAACCGTCATAACGTTGTCAGCGAACACGCGGTAAAGGCCGGGATACCGGGCGACAAGTCGGTCAAGCGGCTGAACGTCCGCCATCCAACAGTCGACATACCCTTTGGCGAGGGCGGCTTTGCAGAGTTCGGCAGAACCATACGATTTGATTTGCACGTTCGGCGAGATTTCCAGATCCCCTGCGAGCAATCGGCGTTCACTCACCGAGCCCGCAATTACCGCGATGGTCTTGCTTCCATCGAGATGCGCCAAGGACTTGATGCCACTCGTTTTCTTGGCGGCAACCGAGACCGTCACGGTTAGATACGGCTCGGTCCAGTAATACTTATCCTCGCGATAACAGGGAGAATAATCACACCACAGGCAATCGATATCACCGTTTTCGAGCAGCCGGTCGCGATCGTTCCAGTCAATATCGACAAACTGTGGCTTGAGCCCCGCACGCTCACACGCCTCGCGGGCGATGTCGATATCGATACCGGCGTAATCGCCCGTGGTATCGACATACACATAGGGGTCGTTATCCGTAACGCCGATTTTGAGTACCGGGAGATCTTTGTCGGCTTCATTCGAGGAGGAAGAACGGCTTCGAACGGTATACGTCAGGGCGACCACACAGACGGCAACAAGGAGCATGAGCGTAAACGAGACGACGGCTCGTTTGATACGTCTGGGCACGCGCCTCCTTTCGTCGAAATAGCAGTCGGAGTTCATTTTATTACCAGGGATTGATGCAACAATAAAAAAAGCGCCTCGTCCAAGATGGGCAAGGCGCCAAAGGTTGGAATGCATCCGCAAACGGCCGAATTAGGTTAACCCTACTCGAAGCTCACCTGCTCCAGGCGATCGAAGACCGTGTCGATGCGGGTGAGGAAGTCCCACGGATCAAAGATCTCGTCGAGCTTCTCCTGGCTGACGGTGCAGCGCGGATCGGCCTCGAGACGCTCCTTAAAGGTGGGACCGGAGACACAATCCTGCACTTCGTGCCAGGTGGCCATGGCGTTTTCCTGCACGATAGCGTAGGCGTCCTCGCGGGTGATGCCAGTGTCGACGAGGGCCAACAGCACCTTGGAGGAGAAGATAAGGCCGCGGGTCTTGTTGAGGTTGGCCATCATGCGAGCCGGATACAGCTGCAAGCCGTCGATAACGCGGATGAGGCACTGGAACATGTGGTCAAGCGCGATGAAACTATCGGCCTGGGCGACACGCTCGGCAGAGGAGTGAGAAATATCGCGCTCGTGCCACAGGGCGACGTTGTCGAAGGCGACCTGGGCGTTGGACTTCACGACGCGCGACAGGCCGCAGACCTTCTCCATGGTGATCGGGTTGCGCTTGTGCGGCATGGCGGAGCTGCCCTTTTGACCCTTGCGGAACGGCTCCTCGGCCTCGAGTGTATCGGTCTTCTGCAGATTGCGAACCTCGGTAGCGATGCGCTCGCAGGTGGCTGCCGTGGTGGCAAGGACGCCGGCGAGGTAGGCGTGATGGTCGCGGCTGATGACCTGCGTGGACAGCGGGTCGTGAACCAGACCCAGGTGCTCACAGACATACTCCTCGACAAACGGCTCGATGGAGCTGTACGTGCCGACAGCGCCCGAGATGGCACCGAAGGCAACGTTCTTGCGGGCATCCTCAAGACGGTCCAGATCGCGCTTGAGCTCCCAAGCCCAAGAGCCAAACTTCATGCCGAAGGTCATCGGCTCGGCGTGAATGCCATGAGTACGGCCGGCGCAGAGCGTGTTGCGCTCCTCGAAGGCGCGGCGCTTGCAGATCTCGCCGAGCCTCTTGACGTCCTCGATAATCAGGTCACATGCCTGGGTGAGCTGGTAGCACAGAGCCGTATCGCCCAGATCGGAGCTGGTCATGCCGTAGTGAACCCAGCGGCTGGGCTTGGGGTCGCCCTCCGGAACATCGGCGTCGATGTACTCCTTCATGTTGGTCAGGAAGGCGATGACGTCGTGGCGCGTGACTTCCTCGATCTCATCGACCTTTGCCTTCTCAAAGTTGGCATGGTCGCGGATCCACTGGGCTTCGTCTTTAGAAATGCCGATCTTGCCGAGCTCCGCCTGGGCCTCACAGGCCAAGACCTCGATCTCCTGCCAAATGGCGTACTTGTTCTCGAGGGAGAAGATATGTCCCATCTCCGGGCGGGTATAGCGATCGATCATAGCGGCTCCTTTTTGGTTATTGGCACGTTGGTCGTAACTCAACCATTGTACCGTGCGCAGGTGCAAGTATGGGCAGCAGGCATTAACCTAACATTTTGCCGCAAGAGCGGCCATGGGGACGTCCGCGTATTTGCTTCGCAAATCCGCACCGGCTGCGGTCGCCGGACCCGGTCCGCGCGCATGCACGGGCAAAGCGGGTTGGACCCGACGTTCCCAAGGTCCCCCGTGCCCGGTGGAGCGGGCAACGGGACGTCCGCGTATTTGCTTCGCAAATCCGCACCGGCTTCAGGCACCTGTCGGCGCCTTCGCCTGCTCGCTACAAACGCTTCGCGTTTGCTTTACGCTCGCACCCTGGCGGGTTCGAGTCCCGGCACTTTATTAAAAAAAGCACGGCACCGTGATGGTGCCGTGCTCATGCTTTTAACTGGAGCGGGCAACGGGACTCGAACCCGCGAGTGTCAGCTTGGGAAGCTGATGCCTTACCACTTGGCGATGCCCGCATATGTGGGGGATAGTATAACGCGGTTGTCTTGTTCTATACAAGGGTAACGATGCTTGTTTTAGCTGTGGAGAATCGTCCTAAAAATAGACCAATTGTGGAGACAGGGACCTGTACGTTCTTCTATTTACCGTTGTCTACCTGCAGATTTATTCCATTGTCTTTCGCAGGCGCCATTTGTCAGATATCGGGCAAGCGTTTGGTCAGGTTCCGGTACTTACCCGCATGAACCTTGGGGGTAGCCTCATCCTACGCGCCGCGGCCTCCCCATGCGGCGCACGAGGGATAAGGAGCAGCCATGTCCAACACACCCACGCACTCTGTCCACAGCGCAATCACAGCAGGATCGCTGCTCCTAGTCCTCTTTTTACTTTTAGGCTGCATGACACCGGATGCCGCGCTCGCCGTCGACGGTTACGAATCGCTCGGATTCCGCACTATCAGCAATGAATGCGGTCCTTTTGGAGTTGGCAAATACGAGGCACAGGATTCTTCGATTGCCTATTGCATGAACCAGGAGCGCTTTGGCCCCAGCACGCCGGGCGGCCCCTGGCTCACCTACAATCAGGGCTGGGTATGGCTTGAAGACGAATTCGCGGCCATCATCTGCCATGGCTACCCCACTGCCACATCCTTTGGCGGGCATAACCTATCCCCCGATCGAGCACGTGCCGCAACCCAACTTGCCGTCTGGATGCTCAACGGCACCACCCATACCGACGGATCATTCTCATATACAACCGCTCAGGGCGTCACGAAGAGCGGAAACTTTTCCGGCGACAATGAGGTCGTTGCCGCAGCGCGCTGGCTCCACGACAGCGCCAAGTCGGGAGGCATTAAAGCCGCACCGCATCGCGCGCGGCGCTATTTGGGAACTGTGTCGGGCGGCAGCAAGCGTCAAGACATGCTCTACGTGCTCCCGGCCGTCTCCGTATCCTTCCAAAAACAGTCAGCCAATGCCGCCATCACCAGCGAAAACGATACCTACAGGCTCGACGGAGCGAGGTTCGACATCTATGAGAGCGCCAGCGACAAGCGTGTCGGCAGCATCCAGATGGACAGCAGCGGTCGCGCACAGGCGACACTTTTGCCCAACACAGCATATTATCTGGTCGAAACCAAAGCTCCAGCGGGTTATATCCCCAGGAGTGACCGCATCGCCTTTTCCACCGGCAATGACGGCGGGAATGTCGTCATCGATGAGCAGCCCGGTACCATTACCCTGCGCATCGCAAAGGCCGATGCCGCGACAGGGGCAGGTCCTCAAGTCGGTGCGTCGCTTGCCGGCGCTGAGTTCACCTGCGTCTCACAGTCTACCCCGGGCTGGACGCGCACCCTCACGACGGATGAGGACGGCCGGGCAACACTTACCGACATCCCCCTGGGCACCTTTACCATCTATGAGTCGAGAGCTCCCGAGGGCTATATGCCCTCCGATGAAACCTGGAGCTATACCATCGGCGCCGACCAGCTCGGAGACGTGGGCGTCGTTGAGCTCGAGCGTCGCATCCCCAACATCCCCATCGCTTTTGACCTCGAGATTTCAAAGTTCAAGGACTGCGGTAATAGCGATGGGTCTGGTATAGAGCAGCCGGCGGAAGGCGTGGTCTTTGAAGTGGTAAGCAACACTTCGCAGCAGGTTGTTGGAACGCTGACCACCAATATCTACGGCTTCGCATCAACCAAAGACCAGGCTGGAGCATGGTTTGGCGCAGGAGAGCGCCCCGATGGCGTCAGCGGAACCATACCGTATGACCGTGCCGGCTACACCATTCGCGAGGTTGTCGACACTGTGCCCGACGGCTTTAAGCAGGCAGGGGAATGGACTGTCACGGCAGAGCAGATCACGGACGGCGCAGAACTTCAGTACATCGTAGACAACCACGCCCTGTCGACACATCTTCAAATCGTGAAGCGCGATGCTCAGACCGGCAACGTCGTACCACGCGCCGGGTTCACCTTTCAGCTGCTCAATGGCGACCATGAGCCCATCTCGCAAACATCATGGCATCCCGCCCATACCGTTATGAATACCTTTACGACCGATGGAACCGGCACCGTCACCCTGCCCGAATCGCTTAACCCGGGCACGTATTACATACGAGAGACTTCCGCCAAGGAACCGTATCTTGTTGGAGAAGATCTGGAGATAACGATTCCCGCCGACATGAACTTAACGCCCGTCGCGGTCGCCTCGTTTTACGACGACGCGGCAACAGGAAGCATCGAGATCGTTAAGAACGATGCCGTAGGCGGGCACGCCCTTGCCGGTGCTGTTTTTGATATCCGCGCCGTGGGCGATATCGTGCGCCCCGACGGCAGTATTGTTGCCCTGGACGGCGAAACCGTCACCACCATCACGACCGACGAGCGGGGATTTGCGTGCGCGAATCATCTTTCACTGGGGTGCGGAACCGCCAACTATGAGGTTATTGAGGTACAGGCACCCGAAGGATACCTGCTCGACCAAAGTGCTCACGCCGTCGAGCTGTCATATGCCGACCAGAAAACACTCGTGATCAATGCGCACCTCGACGTTTCTAACGACTACACCAAAATCGACATCTCCAAATTCGATCTGACCGGCAAACAAGAATTGGAAGGCGCCAGGCTCTCCCTCCACGGTGCCGACGGAACCGAAATTGACGCCTGGACCTCCCCTGACAAGCCGCATCGCATCGAGCATCTTTCACCCGGCACCTACACCCTGCGCGAAGTGATGTCCCCGCGCACCTACGACCTTGCTCAAGACATGACGTTTGAAATTAAAGCTACCGGAGAAGTGCAGACGGTGACCATGAAGGACACACCCATCGAGATCGAGGGTAGAGTCGACAAACGGCAAGAGATTGCCCGCCCTATCGGTAAGGGTCTCGTCGCCAACGGCGATGGCAAAAACCGGGCCGTGGCACAATCCGATACAAACGGTTCCTTCTCCTATACGCTCGATGCTAAAAATGAGTCGAATACCTGGGTTGATGAATTCACCATCACCGACGATCTCGAATGCGCCAAGGACGGCACTGCCAGACTCATCGCCATCGAAACCCCTGTCGCGGCCGGGGACTTCGACGGTCTTTGCACCGTGTGGTATCGAACGTCTCCAGTGGGAGGTATCGATACGGGCGAACAAGCCAATGCAACGCTCAGCGACGGGCATGACAACCCCTGGCTCGAAACCGACGAGGTCAAAAAGCTCTTAGGCGACGATGTGCGTCTCGTCGATTACGACGGGTGGCACCTATGGAAAGCAGATATCTCGACGGCAGAGTCTATCACACTCGATACGAAAGAGATTGATCTTACAGACGACGCCGTCATCACGGGCATCCGTTTTGAATACGGTGCGGTAGCCGCCGACTTTACAACCAGAAGTGAGGCGGGCTCTTGGACCCGAGATGACCTTAAAGACGAACATGACGATCTTGACGATGCCAAGGCGGCCCTTAGCTCGGATGCCCGAGGCGCAGTCGTGCATATGCAGTCAACATCGTCCTATACGCCCCAAACCGCACTTGCCAACAGCGCACGCGTCGATCTTTGCCGCAACGGCGGTGGCGATAAACTCGAGGCGCATGATGAGGACCGCGTCATCCAACGATGCGCCCCGCCTCAGAACCTGCCGGCAACGGGATCTGTTGCCGCCGCCGCATGCATCACCGCACTCCTGACCTCGGGCACTGCAGCCATATGGTTCGCTCGCCTTAGGTCAGCCACAAAGAAGCGCTAGCAAAATGAAAAGGCGGGCGAGCCTGTCTCCCGGCTCGCCCGCCTTGGGCATAAACGATGAATCGGCTATTCAGCAGATGACGAACCGCCATCGATGGCTGCCTGATCGGACTCGGAAATACCGTCGGCACCCAAGCTTTGCTCTTGCTCTACCTCTTCGCTCATTGTCGTCTCGGGTGTCGAACCCTTAACGCCGACGACATATGCGGCCCCAAAACCCAATGCGATTGCGATCAGGGTCAAAATCAGATAGATGGGCCAATGGCGCTTGATGTACGAAAACACGCTGACTCCTTAGCGGGTCTGTCTACGAACGACGAATGACCTCGGTCACAACCTCGGACACCGTAGCGATATTTGTCGGATTAACGTTGTACGGCAGATCGTCCTCGGTGTAAGCACACGCCAAACGTGAGCCATCAACGCCGGCAATCGTAAGGGCGCGACGGCTCGCCTCGAGCGCAGCATAAGCATCGGTCTTGGCATAGGGCATCTCAAATGCACCGCAATCAACATGGAACGACTTGCACACTTTATTGACCAGGTTCATGATGCGTCGGTCACCCTTGAGCAACTGCTGCTCGCCCTCGACCGTTACCACCGAAAGCCTGCCGGCACCGATAGACTCGAGGTTGATGAAGAACACACCGCGGAGCTTGTCACGATGCGAGGCCAAAAACGCCCTCATGCCGGCGCCGTCGCAGTCGGACGCGCCCGTTGCGACGAACCAGATATCGTGGCCGAGCAGCTCATCGTCACCCATGGAGGCAACGGCCGAGAGCATATCCTCGGCAGAAGCACCATCGGAGGAGGTGGCGCCGCCCTTCCAACCGTCATCGTCATCCTCGAAGTTATCCCACGAGCCGATACCGCGACCAGACTTCTTGGCGTCGTAATCATCCTCGACGCCAAGCCAATCGCTCATGCTGTCCTGCTCGTTTTTCTTTTTTCGACCGAACAAGCCACCCAGGCCACGTTTCTGCGGCTTGACGCCCGTCGAAGCAGGAGCCGAGATGGTCTCGAGCGGCTGTGCGCCCGAGGAGATGGGCATGGGGGCCGCGACCGGTGCCGATGTGGGCTCGGGGCCCTGCGCCGTCGCAAAGGGGTCATTTGTCTGTGCCGAAGGATCGGGAAGATCGAACAGCGACGTGCGGGATGCGACGTTGGCCTGTTGCATCGAAGGCAGCGACGGATCGGGGGCCGAGGCCAGCGGCGACGAAGAGGGCGCAGGCGCGGAGGCCGGATCGGGGATATTCATTTGCTGGCGCGGAGGCACCTGAGACGAAATCTGCGCCATGAGGGAGTCAACTGTCTCGTCCTGCGTGGGAGCGACGTTGGCCACCGTGGCACCGGGGTCGCTCGGCGCGGGCATGGTAAAGATCTGCGTAGAATAAGGCCTGGACTCATCCGTCTTGGGAGCCCCGTCAACCACAGGGGACTCCTGCTCCATAGCAGGAGCCTCGACTTGCTCGGGCGCGCTGGCCTCAACGGAATCGGCCTCGTCGACAACCGAATCATCGGCGGCGTCCTGGGCATCATCGGGGATGGGAAGGGGCTCGGCAATTGCGGTGCCCTGCTTCTCAAACGTCATCGTGGCATCAAATGACATGGTGCCATCGACCGGCTGTTGCGCCTCAAAGGACGTCGTAGCCTCGGCAACGTCGGCGGATGTCGGCTGTGGAGCCTCGAAGGACGTCGTGGCGTCGGCGACATCGACAGGCTCCGGCTGCTCGGCCTCGCTCTGCTCGAACTCCTGTGCCGCACGCTCGCGCTCGACCTCGGCGGCCTGCTGCTGGGCGATGGCCTCCCGCTCGGCGGCCTCGCGGGCAGCGGCGCGCTTTTCCTCAAAGTCGTCGACGAACTTCTTGCCCTTCGCGAGGGCGCCCTTAAAGAAGCTAGAAGCGCTGGCACCAATCGAGGAGAACGCGGAAGCGATATCGGCATGGGGCGTTGTCGAGGGAAGCTCGGCCGAGAAATCGGTGTCGCTCTCATAGGACACGCGCTGCGGATACTCGTCGTAGTCTTCGTCGGCGATCTCGTCTTCAACCTGTGCCGGAGCGGCAGGCGCCAGGATATCCAGACCGGCTGCAGAATCGAGCGCGGGCTTTGCGTCAGACTCCGCGGCATCAACAGAGGCAGTGACCGGCTCGGCGGGAGCAACAGCTGTATTGGCCGCGGGCGCAGGCTCCTGTGCAACGGGAGCAGGCTCCGGCTCAAACGTCGGTTCCTCGCCCTCTTCGTAATCGAGCGTGCAGGACTCGGGAAGCATGCCCAGGGCACGGATGGCATCCGAGCCAAATCGGATGTTGCCGGCGGCATTGCGATAAAGCTTGGGCTTGGGCTCGGGCTCCTCAGCCGCGGCAGGCTCGCCTGCCGACTCGGCAGTGGACTCGTCCGCAACGGGCTCCTCGTCCGGAATATCTTGGACCTGGGGCTCGGGTGCGATGACGCCAATCAGGGTCTCGTCGGCAGAAGCACCTTCGAATCCATCGATTTGCTCATCAGAAGCCTCGCCCTGCTCACTCTCGGGAGCGATCGGCTGGCCATACTCATCCTCGGTATAGGCAGGCTCTTCGTACTCGACGGTATTGCCGTAATCGTTTTGCTGCTGGGCCGCGGCATACTCGGCCGCCGCACGCGCCATCTCCTCGGCGCGACGCTTCTGCTCGCCAAAATACGTGTCGAACGGAATATCGTCAGGGAACTCGTTCTCGCCCTGATAGGGGGCGACGTTATCCATGACACCCAACATGGCGGCAACAGACGACTTGTTGCAAACCGAGCCGGACGTGTAGGGAAGAACAAAACGATTGGAAATAATATTGGCGGCATTGGCAAGAGCCACGAGAGAGGCAAGGATCGCGACAATCCACAGCAGGACCTTCAACGCGCCGGGAAGCGGCAAGATGCGCAGGATGGCAATAGCCGCGGGAGCAATCGTAGCAATCGGGAGCAATTTGGCGATCAGCGCTCGGTACGGCGCATAGGGCTCGCGAGCGAGCAGTTCGGCGCGCGGGGAGTCATAGTGCGCGACAACGACAACCGGGCGATTGCGCGGAGAGGCAAGCGGGCCCGACGCCTTGTGGTAGGCGATGACATTTTGGCTCACACCGGTCTTTCCCAGGCGCGAAACCACGGGATGCCCCGTGCGTTCGAGCACGTAGAGCACGGCGCCGACAATGGCCAGCAAGGTGCCGACCAAGCCGATACCGCCACCGATGCCCATCAGCAGGGCGCCGGCAAACGCCAGAATACCGGTAACGGCAAACGCCAATCTGCTGGGCGCGGGAGCATTAAATTCCTGCACCTCGGGGTCAAAGCCGTGGTTGCGGAAAATCTGAGCGATATCCTCGGCAGCCAGGCGCTCTTCTTCACTGCACGCCGGCGTAATGCCGGTGTTCTGCAGCAGGTGGTTAATATAGTTCTGGGTGTTCGCCATGTGCGCTCCACATCCATAATCCGACAAATAGGCCCAATGCATGCACATTAGAACCGTATATAGTCGAAAGTATACCCCGAGCGAGCGCAAACGACCGAATTCGGGCCATCTTAACGCCGCGAGCGAACAAGGATATAGCCTAATCTCCATATCGGACTAAAATCATGGCATCAAACACCTTCCCATGCGAGGATTCTATGACGGCAAGCGATACAACCGTAACGAATAAAAAGGGGGCGCCGGGGCCCGATTTCGACAAGACCGCCCAGCGCATCCTCAATCTGTTCTTTGTCCTTAACAGCTCTCCCGAGCCACTGACCACAGAGCAAATTGTCCTGGATTCCGATCTTGGCTATGGATCGGGCAATATCGACTCGGACAAGCGCAAGTTTCGCCGCGATCGCGAAAAACTCCTCGAACGCGGAATCACGATCAAAGAAGTCCGCGCAGCAGGCGCCCAAGAAACCGAAGAAAGCGCGTGGACCATCGATCGCGAGCACACGTTTGCGGCCGGTGGCCTCATCACTGCAGACGACGCGGACATCTTGCTCGACGCTATCGACCAGACCCTTGCGACCGGTTCGGCCGCGTTTGCCACGCCGCTTGCAGACATACGCTCCAAGATCGCCTACCTCACTGGCGCATCGACCGCAGAAGAACCTCCCGCCCGTCGCTCGCCTGCCGTCGATGCGGTGTGGAGCGCTTTTGCCGAACGCTGCGCGCTGCGCTTTTTGTATCAAAACGGGCGCGGAGAGCAAAAAGAACGCACCGTCTGCGTGTACGGCATGTTCGAGCACGAGGGCGTGGCGTATTTTTGCGGACTCGACAACGCCACCGACGAAATTAGGACGTTTCGCTGCGACCGTATCGTTCGCGCATGGCGCCCCTCGAAGTCCTACTCCATCCCTGCCGACTTCAACCTGAACGATCGCCTGTTCTTTGATTTTGATTTCGCCGATTGCAGGCCCGTTATGGCGACCTTTTCGTTTGCCCCGCAAGCCCAGGCCGACATGGTCAGCGGCCTTACGCGGGGTCGCGGAGAGCTCACACGCACCGAAGAGGGTTGGACCTGGACCGTCAGCGTGCGCAATCTTAATGCCGCCGCCTCGTTTTGCATGGAGCACGCCATGGACGGCATGAGACCCGTTGCCCCCGATGCACTTAAACTGGCGTGGAACCACCTCATCGAAAGGACGGTGCACGAGCATGCCCGCGCGTAAACTCACCAGCGAGCAAAAGCTCTCGCGTGCGATTGACATCATGGAGGCCCTCTACGCTGCCGGCAAGACCGGCATGACACGAGGGGATATCTGCAGCCGTTTTGATATCACGGGTGCGGCGCTCGATGAAATTATCGATATCGTCTCGACCCTCGCTGCCCGTGAGTCGGGCGCACGCATCATCTGCGAACGCCGCGGCGAGCGCATCATCCTGACAGGTGATGCGGGGCGTGTGCTGCCCTTGCGTCTAAGTGCCGCCGAAGGCGCCGTGCTCAATCACGAACTCGAATCGATGGGAATCGACTCTCGGGCAGCAGAGCGTATCCGACATGCCCTCCTACCCGAGGAACTCGGCTACAACCAGCGCGTCGTCGATACCGTTGCCCGAGGATCGCACTGGCAACAGCTGAACTGCGCGATTCAAGACGGCGTTCGATGCCGCATCACCTACCGTTCGATGGACGACGCACGGGCGCGCGAGCGTCTCATCGACCCCCTGCGCATCGCGACACATGGTGATCAAACCTACCTGATTGCCTGGGATGTCGAAGTTGACGAGCAGCGCTCCTACCGCATGGACAAAATCGAGGGCCTTGCCTTCACCGACGATTCCGTGGAGCGCCACACGCCCGCGTCCGCATCCCTCCACGAATCCCTTTCCCATGCGGAACAGAGCGCAAAACTCCTCATGCCGCTCGACATGGCAGAGCGCCTAGACTGGGCCGGCATCATGTCGATTGAGCCAAACGGGACAGACATGGCAACGGTGACCGTGCGTTATGGGTCAGAGCACTGGCTGTTCTGTCAGATAATCGCAGCGGGCGGAGCCATCCGCATACTGGATGACCCCGCCTTGGCAAAGCGTCTATGCGATATGGCGAAGAGCCTGACCTGCCCGCTTTAACGGCGTCTCTCGTGGCGCGCACGCCACAGCTGCAAATAATGACCGATCTGTGCCGACTCGATACGCTGGTAGGAAGTCGTAGGCAGCGACGTCAAGAACTTCTTGCCGTAGCCCTTTGTCACCAAACGCGGATCTGCCAAGATAAGCACGCCGCAATCAGTCGACGAGCGAATGAGACGGCCGGCGGCTTGCTTGACTTCAAGCACCGCCTCGGGCAGCGAGTAGCGCGCCCAAGCGCGGTCTTCGCGCAGGTTGCGCTCGCACGAAAGAGGATCCGTGGGGCTCGAGAACGGCAGCTTGGGGATAATGACGCAGCGCAGCGTCTCGCCGCTGGCGTCAAAGCCCTCCCAAAAGGCCTTGAGCGCAAAGAGCGATGAGGTCGGCTCGTTGATAAACCGATCGCGCAGGCGACGCGGGGACGAGTTGCGCTGTTGACAATTGAGCTCCAGGCCCGCTCGCGCCAATTTGGGCTCGACACGGGCATACAGGTCCTCCATATCGCGCCTGTTAGTGAACAGCGTAAGCACCGATCCACCCATGGCGAGATGGGCATCGACCAGTACGCACTCGAGCGCTGACAGATAGCGCTCGCGATCGCGCGGATCGGGAATGTCCCCCGCCACGACCACGGCCATATTCGAGTCAAAGTCATAGCTCGAATCCAGGTGCAGCGATGAGGATGTCGACGCACCAATGCGATCGAGGCCGACAGCATGGTTGAAATGCTCAAAGCTCTTGGACACCGTCATGGTCGCCGAAGCGAAGATGGCCGTGTGCACCTCGGGCAGCCACTCGTTCGCCAGGGCCTCGCCGATATCGATGCGCTCAGCGGTCATAGACTCCCCGCCCGCTCGCAGCCGGCGGTTAACCTGCAATGAGTACACATAGTGCTCATCCGTACCCTCAATGATGAGCTTGAGATTCTCGACCAACTCGTGAAGACGGCGCGAAATCTCGCCCAGGTCGACGACGACCTCAGGCTTATCGGCAGCGACGGCTTGCACCAGCGCGTCTACGCTTTTATCCGCTTGGTCCAGCGCATCAATTGCGGTATGGGCCGACTGCAAAAAATCGTGCCAGTCATCCGACTCGCGCAGCTCGGGGCCAATCCACAGATTCGCGTTGTCATAGCCCCCGCGGGCACGGCGGCCAAGCTCGCGCACGCCATCGAACACATCGGCAATCGCCATGCTCGCGCGGGCAACCGTCGACGTCGCCTTGGCAGTGAGTCCCAGGTAGAGCGTGGAGCCCTCGGAAGTGGCCAGGTCACGAGAAACCTGACTCAGCGCACCGGCACTCGATCCGCCCAAGCGCTCAAACAGCACGCGCGACTCATCGGCCGAAACCACGCGCGCCCATTGGCGACGGGCCTCGCGCTCGATAGAATGGGCCTCATCGACCACCCAGTGACGAATCGGAGGCAAAATCCTTCCCTCGGCGGCCACGTTGCGGAACAGTAGGGAATGGTTGGTGACCACCACGTCGGCATGTGCAGCACGGCGACGTGCCCCGTGGACCAGGCATTTGTCAGGGAAGAACGGACACAGACGGCGTGCACACTCGCGCGAAGCCGTCGTAAAGTCGGGACGGTTGACGCTGCGCCAGCGAATGCCAAGTGAATCGAGGTCTCCATCGGCAGATTGGCACACATACGCCATGATCACCGCAACCGCTGTGAGCGTGTCAGCAGGATCGCGCTTGGTGGTAATCTCAACCTGACCACGGCTCATGCGCTCGAGCTTGCGCAGGCACGGATAGTGGTCATAGCCCTTGAGTGCACAAAATGACAGGCCCCCGCCCAGCTGTTCGGCGAGCTTTGGCAGCTCATGGTACATAAGCTGGTCGGCAAGATTATTCGATTTGGTCGCAATGCCAACGGTAATGTTGTTTCGGCGGGCGGCCTCGGCAAAGGGCACGAGATAGGCCATCGACTTACCGACGCCCGTGCCCGCCTCGATCACGCGATGGGTACCCGTGACCAGCGCATCGCGCACCTCAACCGCCATCGCGATCTGCTCGTCGCGCGGCTCATAGGTGGGGTACATACGATTGACCAGGCCGCCGGGGGCGTAATCTGCCTCGATCTCTTCACGGCTCGGCATCTTAAGGACCGACAGCTCGTCCGCATCAACGCGATCGTCCGCGCGATCGGCCTTGAGCACATCGGCACGAGCGGCGCTGAGCGAAAATATCGAACCCGGGTTCTGGCCAGCCAAAAAAGAAAAAATGGGACGATAGGACCAAGGCACGTCCGCGTGCATGTCCGCCAAGCGCGCCATAAGGCCCGAAGGCAGGTCGGTAAGTGCGACCAGCAGCACGCGCCACACACCGCACAGGGCATCAACGTCTGCGTTCGCACGGTGCGATACCGAATCGCAGCCAAACAAGTCGGCCATAAAGGACAGTTTGTGCGATGTCAGGCGCGGAAGCGCAATGCGCGATAGCGCCAGCGAATCGATCCAGATATCACTCACGTTGACGCCGCCTTTGACCGATTCGATAAACGACCGGTCAAACGTGGCGTTATGTGCGATAACAGGACAGCCGCCCACAAAGTCGGCGAGTGCCGCGACGGCCTCGACGGCCGACGGGGCATCTGCCACATCGGCGTTCGTAATACTCGTGAGCTCGGTAATCTCTGCAGGAATCAGCTGCTTGGGATGCACGAACGTATCGAAGCGGTCAATGACCTCGCGGCCCGAAAGACGGGCCGCGGAAATCTCAATTAACTCGTTGTCCTGCACCGAAAGACCCGTGGTCTCGGTATCGAGGACGATTACATCCTCCTCGATGAGGCCAAACGACTGCGTCTTGGCGCGCTCGGCGAGCTTGGCATAAGAATCGATGACAAACTGCGGCGTTCCAGGAGATACGGCGTCCTCGATTAGCATGCAACGCCCGCTCGACGGAGACCCATACGGATCAGGCTGTCGCACACCTGCGGGAACGTCATGTCGTCGGTATGGCGAATCTCATCGGGATACAGCGACGTATCGGTCATGCCGGGAATGGTATTGGTCTCGAGAATGACAGGACCGTCCTCGCTCACGATAAAGTCGCTGCGCGAGATACCCAGGCAGCCGAGTGCCTTATGGGCGGCACAGGCGAGCTCCTGGGCACGAGCGTAGTTCTCGGGCGAAATCTGCGCCGGAATGCGATGGATGTCCGTGGGGTCGACGTACTTCACATCCAGATCGTAGAACTCGCAGTCCTCAGGCTTGCGAATCTCCACAATCGGTAGCGCGCGCACGTCGTCCTCGCCATACACGCCCACGGTGATCTCGGTTCCCTCGATGCACTTTTCGACCAGCACCTTATCGCCGTACTCAAAAGCCTTGGCGATTGCCGCCGGCAGCTCGGAAGGCTCGTGAACGAGCGAAATGCCGTAGCTAGAACCGTTGACAGCGGGCTTTACAAAGCAACGCTCGCCACAAACCTCGACGATACGATCGATATCGATCTCGTCGCCCGCCTCAAGCGCCAGGCCGGGGGCAATGGGGATGCCAGCCTTGGCATACAGAAGCTTTGAAACCTCTTTATCGGCGCCACATGCGCTGGCGAGCACGCCCGACGCCGTGTAGGGGATACCCAGCGTCTCCATGGCCCCCTGCATGGCGCCATCCTCGCCGCCGGCGCCGTGCATGGCGATAAACGCCACGTCGAAGACGCCCGTCGCCATGGTCACCATAAAGTCATCGGCGGCGGTGTCGAGCAACTCCACCGAGGTGTAGCCGGCCTCCTTCAGTGCCACCACGACATTCTTTCCCGAATTGAGCGAAATCTCGCGTTCGGCGGAATGGCCGCCCGCCAAGACCGCTACGTGCATGTTCTCTAGGCTTTTACCCGGCATGGGCAGACTCCTCCTCTATAATTCCTGCAGCTGATACCATATTGTAGCGATACCCTCTACGTTTCCCCAAAATCGAAAGGCTTCCATGAATCCCAGGACTAAATCTCAAGACATTCGCGATTTGAGCCAAAACGATATTCGCGAACTTGTCGCCGAACTCGGCCAACCCACTTTTCGCGCAAAGCAGCTTATCGAATGGGTTTTTGAGAAGAACGTTTGTTCGTTTGACGATATGACCAACCTCCCCAAGGCCTTCCGCGAGCAGCTGAAGGAGGCTTTTGCCTTCGACACGCCGACCGAGCTCGCCAAACAGGTGTCTAAGGATGGCTCTCGTAAATACCTACTCGAGTACCACGACGGCATCTCCGTCGAGACCGTCGGTATGCCTCGTCGAAACAAGCTGTCTGTCTGCGTATCCACCCAAGCCGGCTGTGGCATGGGCTGCGCTTTTTGCGCTACCGGCCTGAACGGCCTCAAGCGCTCGCTGACTGCTCAGGAGATCGTTGACCAGGTACTCCATGTTTCTAACGACTTTGGTGAGCGCGCGACGAGCGTCGTGTTCATGGGTCAGGGTGAGCCTTTCGCCAACTACGACGAGGTCCTCAAGGCACTACGAATCCTTAATGACCCTGACGGCATCGGTATCGGAGCGCGCCACCTCACCGTCTCCACCAGCGGTGTTATTCCTGGTATTCGTAATTTTGCCGACATTCCCGAGCAGTTCACGCTCGCCGTCTCGCTGCACTCTGCCATCCAGTCAACGCGCAACAAGATTATGCCCGGCGTTAAGAAGTACACGCTGCTTCGTCTTCATGAGGCACTTCAGCTCTACACCGAAAAGACTGGCCGCCGTCCGACGTACGAATACGCCATGATCGAGGGTGTCAATGACACTAACCCCGAGATGCAGGCGCTCTGCGACTTCTGCGAGGGCACGCTGTGCCACGTCAACCTAATCCAGCTCAACGATATCGAGGGCAGCCCTCTCAAGCCGTCGCCGATTCATAAGGTTGAAGACCTTCAGCGTCGTCTTGAGTCCCGTGGTATTGAGACCACGATCCGTAACTCTCGTGGCAACGATATCGATGCTGCTTGCGGCCAACTCAAGCAGCGCTTCAAGGTTCAAAAGAACGCATAGGGGAGTCCAACCTAAACGTTTCATGTGAAACATCGAACAGCCCCGGTTGCTTAATTGCAACCGGGGCTATTTCATATCTCCCATTAATCTGTATCGCGCGATTGTTCAACAACTTTTTCGCAAGAAATAAGGGGTCCCTGTTCTAGTGCTCAGACAAGGACCCTTCAAAAATGGCTAGTAATTGTTAGGTACCTAAAAGCCTACATTTTCCCATTGACGGTTTACCCAATCCTGGTTAATCTTGGGATTCTTAGTTACCTGAGCCGTACGCATGGCGACATCCTCGGTCATAACATCCATTTTCTTCTTGGATGTATCGACGATATCCTGCGCTCCACGAAGCAAACGATCCCGTAATTCTTCGTCTGTCACAACCTTATAACCTACGAATGCGCCAACTGTAACGGTTGCAGCCATGGCAATAGCAGTCAGAACTTTATTCCTCATCCTGACCTCCCTGATTTAATTGGATCATCTCACCAAGAATGCGAGACAGCTCCTCTTCATCCTTAAATTCAATCTCGATCTTATTCTTACCGCGGGAGCTCTTTACGCGAACGTTTGTGTTAAAAACCTGACGCAGAACACGCGCAGCCTTTTTAAAAGACTGAGGAGTCGCGGGACGCGGTGCCTTTGGTGTCTCTCCGGCAGAAAACAACGGAGCAAGGTTTTCTGTCGCACGAACAGACAATCCTTCTGCAACAACCTTCTCAGCCAACTTAATGCGAGCATCCTCATACGGGACTGCGAGTATCGCACGTGCATGGCCAGCAGTCAACTTGCCTTCAAAGATCATCTGCTGAACTACCTCGGGAAGATCGAGCAGACGCAATGAATTGGTGATGGCAGAGCGAGACTTACTGACAGCCTTAGACAAGGACTCTTGAGTCATGCCGCTCGCATCGATAAGCTGTCGATACCCCTTAGCCTCTTCGACCGGATTTAAGTCAGAACGCTGCAAGTTTTCAATCAATGCCAGTGCTAGCATTTCCTCATCGTCAACATCTTTGATGATGACGGGGAGTTCTTCAAGGCCTGCTAGTTTTGAAGCCTGATAGCGGCGCTCGCCAGCAATGATCTCGTAGCCATTACCATGTTTACGTACAAGAAGCGGTTGCAGAACACCATGCTCCTGAATTGATTCACTCAATTCTCGAAGTTCAGTCTCGTTAAAATGAATTCGAGGTTGGTTTGGATTAGGAACGATATCTTCGATTGGCAGCTTTGTCTCTGGAACGGCATTTGATGACGACGTTGCAGATCCACCAGTCTCATATTCTGCTTCTGAGACCAATGCATTGAGTCCACGACCCAATCCACCGCGCTTCTTAGAGCTAGGCACGCTTAATCACCTCTTTAGCAAGGTTCATATACGCCTTTGCACCCTTGTTCTGAGGCGCATAGGTAATGACCGGTTCTCCGAACGACGGTGCTTCCGAAATTTTAACGGTACGCGGAATCAGGGTTTTGAATGTCTTCTCGCCAAAATACGATTGCACTTCTTCAACAACTTGATTTGAAAGCGATGTACGCGAATCATACATCGTCATAAGCACGCCATACGTATCAAGAGTCTTATTCAGGCGCGATTTAACCATTTTCATCGACTCAAGAAGCTTTGTGACACCTTCGAGTGCATAATACTCGCACTGGATTGGAATCAAAACGCTATCTGCTGCCGTCAACGCATTAATCGTTAACAAACCAAGCGAAGGCGGACAGTCGATAAAGATGAAGTCAAACTCATCCTGAATAGGCTCTAGTAGATCTTTTAGGCGAGTTTCACGAGCAATCGCGCTTACAAGCTCGATTTCCGCGCCAGCAAGTTGGATGGTAGCTGGAATCACAAAGACCTTTTTGCAATTTGTATCAAGAACAAGCGATTCCGCTGGAACATCATTTAGCAACGCATCATAGATACAGTGATCCAGGTCTTCTTTTTCAATTCCAAAACCACTCGTACTATTGCCTTGCGGGTCAAAATCAACAATCAGCGTTTTTCGACCCTGTTCTCCCAGTGCAGCTGCTAGGTTGACGGCTGTCGTAGACTTACCTACGCCGCCTTTTTGATTGATGATTGCAATGGTACGCGTGTCTTTTGCGCTTTTTGAACGCTTAACGTCGCGAAATCCCACGGTCCCTCCTGGTGTATTTAAAGCTGTTAAACGGAGGATGTTTCACGTGAAACATTCCGATTCGACATTCCCGCTATGTTTCACGTGAAACATAGCAAGTCATCACTATCCATTATGTTTCACGTGAAACATCTAGGCAAGCGGATTCTTCTTCGCCATGCCATTAGCACGAGGAAGAGAAACGGATGACGGACGAGACTTATTTAAAATTATGAACTCACGATGACCCAAGTCATTTGGCAAATTCAAATCATCCGTCATAAGCGTGGTAAACCCGCATATCTTTGCAGCAGCCATGCCAGACTGAAGTTCATCGTCCGACGGGTTCCCCTTAGTAATGACAAAGAAACCTCCATCTTTTAAGAAAGGAGAAGCGTACTCAACGAGAACTGGTAACGGTGCAAGCGCGCGAGCAGTAACGACAGCAAATTGTTTCTTATGGGATCTGGCATATTCCTCAAGACGATCGTGAACGGCATGAGCATGCTTAAGGCCAAGCTCCTTAACAAAGGAATTAACGGCATCAACCTTCTTGGCAACCGAATCGATATAGGTAGCCTTCCGTCCGCTTGCAATAGTCAACGGAATACCGGGGAAGCCAGCACCGGTACCCATATCAAGCAAAGCGCCTTCAGGAGCTTTATTAATATAGGGAAGCAGAACAAGTGAGTCCAGAATATGGAGAACTGCAGCATCGTCAACATCTAGGATGCGCGTTAGATTGGTAGTCTTATTGGCTTCCAGAACAAGATCAAGATGCTGGATACAGACACGAAGGCTATCCTCGGAGACCTTCAGAGAATAGTCTTTACAATACGATATGAGACGGGACAGCATCAGACTTGCCTGCTCATTAGTTAACACAAACAAGACGACTCCTTTCTGACAAAAATCAGTGTATCGAGAACTTTTGACAAAAAAAGGGGACGTGGAAACCACGTCCCCTTAGCATAGACTCGAGAAGCTTATCGAGCAACAATCACAACATGGCGATCGGGATCAGAGCCCTCAGAATGCGTGTCTACAGCATCGTTACCACGAAGGGCAATATGAACCAGTCGACGTTCATAGGCATTCATAGGCGGCAGCGAAACACTCTTATGAGTGCGAATAGCGCGCTCGGCGGCGGACTGTGCCATAGAAGCAACCTTGTCCTGTCGACGGCTCTTATAGCCCTCAACGTCAACGACGACCGGATACCTAAAGCCAAGCTTGCGGCTCACCAGCAGCGAGAACATAACCTGAAGAGCATCGAGGGTGCGTCCATGACGACCAATAAGAACAGCAAGATCCGGAGCGGTTACGTCCAGAATCAACTCGCCCTCATCGCCCTCATACTCATCGATGGGAGAGTTCGCCGCATCGAAGTGCGAAAGGATGGAACGCAGAATGGAAATAGCCACATCGGCAATGGTGTCGAGCTCCTCATCGGTCAGCTCTTCACCAGCCTTGTAACGCTGTGCAATCTCGGGATAATCGCCCGCGACCTGCGGGGCAACCTCCTCAAGCATATCCTCGACGATCTCTTCAGACATAACGAACTCCAAAAGTTAGGTACCTAAATAAGAATACTATCCCACTACTTCTTCTTGTGCGGGCGCGGCTTCTTCTCGCGACGAGTAACCTCGACCTGAAGCGGAGCGTTCTTGAGGCGCTCCTCCTCATCGGCCTTAGCCTTGTCGATAACCTTCTGCGTCACGAAGATCTGCTGGATAACCTGCCAGGCAGAAGACACATCGTAGTACAGCAGAACGCCGACGGGCAGGCTCCAGCCCATCCAAAGCATCATGACGGTCATGACAACAGCCATCATACGCATGCTCTGGGCCTGCTGACCGGTCTGATTGCGGGACATATACAGCTGCGGAATCAAGGTGAGAACGGCAAACAGAATCAGGCAAATCAGCGCAGGCAGCGCAACCATAAAGCCATCGGCAAAAGAGGCGCTCGGCGTGGTGGTCAGATCGGGCAGGATGTTAAAGAACGAGAACGTGCCCTCGTTAAAGTACTGCGGCAGGTTGCGCAGAAGCGTGAACAGGGCAATAAGGATGGGCATCTGAATCAGAAGCGGCAGGCAGCCGGCCAGCGGATTGAACTTGTTCTCGCTGTAGAACTTCTGCATCTCCTCGGCCTGACGCTGGGGGTCGTCGGCGTAGCGCTCCTGGATTTCGAGCATCTTGGGCTGCAGCACCTGCATGCGAGCCGTCGACTTGGTCGACTTGAGCATGAGCGGCGTCAGCAGCAGACGGATGATGACCACCAGGATGATGATGGACAGGCCCCAGTCGACCGCAAAGGTCTGGATGAGCTTGAGCAGCTCGAAAAGGATGTTAACGATCCAATCCCACATGTAAGTTTTCCTCCGATAGCGAGTGCCCACTAGGGCACAGGGTCATAACCGCCGACGTGCAGGGGATTACAGCGAGCGATGCGCCTCACGGCAAGCCAGCAGCCTCTCAAAACACCGTACTTCTCAATCGCCTGAACGGCGTATTGCGAGCACGTTGGGTAATAAATGCAGGCGTCAGGTAATAAGGGCGAAACAACCTGTTGATATATGCGAATAGGAGCGATGGCAACACGTCGCAAAACGTGATTGCTCATCGCTCCTCCCCGGCAACGCCGGCGCGTTTCATAAGCGAACGCAATGCCTTGTCCATCTCCTGCGGCGAAGAGATCCTCGTCTTGGGAGTCGCGAACAAGATGATGTCATAACCCGCAACGGGAAATCCGCAGCTGCGGGCGGCCTCGCGCATCACACGCTTAGAACGGTTGCGCACAACTGCACAACCGAGCCGTTTAGCACCAACGAAGGCGACCCTTCCGGAGTCGCCTTCGCCAACCGATTCACATATGGTCATTCGAATCAGAGGGTGATTGAAACGACGCCCCTGACTGAACACATGCTCGAAATCTTGCCGAGACTTAATAGTCTTCATGCGAGATGTGTGTATCGCTGCTAGACAGTGAGACGCTTGCGGCCCTTGGCGCGGCGACGGGCGAGCACGGCACGACCACCCTTGGTGGCCATACGGGCACGGAAGCCATGGGTCTTGGCACGCTTACGCTTATTAGGCTGATACGTACGCTTCATCTTAAGTTCCTCCTGCTGCATTTCGAGTGTCCGCGGGAGCGCGGACGCAGATATAGACACGTGAGCTTGAAGATTGTAGGGAAATCAATGTTCAAATGTCAAGAAATCAAAGGTAAAAGGTTGCGTAGTTCACACGGTTCCCCCATAAGCTCAACCGAAATTTGCGCCGCATTACAACTTTTCACGATATTTCATCGAGTTTTCGACAGGTCATGTTGGCAATGTTGAGAACTTTTCGCCTGTTTTCCAAAGTTTTCAACAGGTTTTGAAAAGTTGTCGAAAGATGAGAAACATTGCACGGTGAGCTACTATTTGTTCGAAACCTTTTGAAAGATTGCGAGCGGCATGTCTGACGACTTTTACACCATGGTCGATTCCGGAGACCCGGCACCCGACAACGAGCACATCACCGGCGTGCGCGAAAAGCGTGGCGAGGAAGAGCAGGCCGCTGCGAAAACGCAGGCTGCCATGTATGCCGCACGCATCGCGGTCTATGACGACATGCTGTCGACGCCGCGCGTCATCGTCATCGAACCTAAGGACGTGCGCACCTATCTGGAAGAGACAACCAACACCGTCTACCAGTGCATGAAAGAACAGGGCGGGCACATCTCGCTCATGGTTATCCGCGAGATTGTCGAAAACTTTATCCACGCCCACTTTGCAGAGCCCATCATCTCGATCCTAGACGGCGGCGACACCATCCGATTCGCAGACCAGGGACCGGGGATCGACGACAAGGAGCGCGCGTTCGACTTTGGCGTTACCAGCGCAAACAGCAACATGAAACGATACATCCGCGGAACCGGAGCCGGGTTTCCCATGGTGCAGGAGTACCTGGAAAACGCCGGCGGCGCTGTATCCATCGAGGACAACATGGGCAACGGCACCGTGGTCACGGTAAGCCTGAATCCCAAGCGCGTACAGAAAATCGAGCGCGCCGGAGGGCGAGGGGCCGCCGTGCGCCCCGAGACGGAGCAGCCGGCGTATCCCCTATCCAGCACGTTTGCACAGCAGCCCGTGGCGCAGCAGATGCAGCAGCCTGGAAGTTTTCCCATGCAAGACCCCCAGACACCGCTGGGCAACCCAGTGCAAAACATGCCGGAGGGGATAGGCTCGGCAGATCCGGACACAGGCGCCGTGCAGCAGACGGCGGCCATGCCAAACGTCGCGCAAATGGGCTACCAACCGTACCCACAAGGGTATCCTCCCCAATATATGCCGCAGCAGGGATATGCCCAGCCGTATCCACAGCAGTATCCTCAGCCGTACCAGCAGCCGTATCAGCAGATGCCGCAGGGAAACCTCAACCCCTGGACTCAGCAGATGCCGCCGCAGCCTTACCAACAGTGGCCGCAAAGTTTTCAACAGCAGGTGCCGCCCATGCAGAGTTCTCAACAACCAGCAGCTCAAATGATGTATCCTAATGCGGCGAATCAATACGCACAACCGCAGTCGGACGTGTTTATAAGCGAGCGCGGCAACGCTGCATTAGGGTATCTGGCCCAACATCAAGAGTGCGGCGCGACGGACTTGGCGCGGGCGTTTGGAAACTCCGCACCCACCTGGTCGCGCACGCTCAACGATTTGGCGCAGACGGGCTTGATAGTCAAACATGGGCAGAAATACCATCTGACCGAAATCGGAAGCGCTCGCGTGCGGGCCCAAGCTTAAGGAACGGGAGAGACAGTGGACGAGGAAGCAAGCATCATCCTGGGGGATGCCATCGCCTTTTGCCAGCGCGACGGCCAAGATGCGCGCCTCATCAACATGCTGGGGCAATCGCGCGCCGTGAGCCTGACCGAGGACACCTTGACGATTGAGGCCCCCTCACGATTTGCCATCGCTCAGCTCAAAAAGCATCAGCCGACCATCGAGGCGTACCTGGAAGAGATCGCCTTTGCACCGATTGCGCTCAACATCGTGGCACCACAGGGCTCCGCGGCAGATAACGCCGCACCCGCGGCACCCGTCGTTCCCCCGGCGGCGCCAGCTACCACCACAGTGTCGGCTCCCGAGCATCAAATCGGCGATGTTTCCCGTGAAACCATGCCCACCGTCTCGATGCCGGCGGCCCCCATGTCCGCTGCCACACACATGCCTATCGCGCACGACGCAACACCGGTCGAGGATTCGGGCATCGCAATCAAAAACACGCTTTCGGCCGACGATTTCCGCCGCATGATGAACCAGATGAAGGGCGGGGCGCCTGCAAAGAGTGCAAAACCAGCCTCCGCATCGCCCACGAGCGTCCCCGCAGCTGCGGCACCGATCGAGCAGAACACCGATGGCGCGCCGCTCGCGGCCAACTCGAAATTCACCTTCGAAAACTTTGTCTACGGCCCCGAAAACAGCCATGCCTATCGCTCGGCCCTCAAGTTTGCCGCGCTCGCGGACGAACGCGGCACATGCACATCCCTGTTCATCTATGGCAAATCGGGGCTGGGCAAGACCCATCTGCTGCTCGCCATCAAAAACGAGCTCGCCGAAAAGTCGCCCGAGATCAAGGTGAAGTACGCCAACTCGCAAGCGTACCTCGATGACCTGATGACGGAGTTCGACCGCCAAAAGAAGAGCAACGCCCCCATCATGCAGGCATACCACGACGTGGACGTGCTCATCATCGACGACATTCAAAACATCATCGGCAAGCGCGCGAGCGTGGACTACTTCTTCCAGCTCATGGACGAGTTTATCCGCAACAACAAAAAAGTCGTCATCGCAGCCGACCGTGCGCCCAAAGACCTGAGCATGGACGAGCGCCTTACCAGCCGTTTTAATGCCGGTATGCTCTGTTTGGTGGCGGAGCCCAGCTACGAGATGAAATACAAGATCTTGCAGCGCTACTACGAGAACACGATAGCCGCCGCACCCGAGGCGGGTGACGACTCGCTGCTGGCGGCCTATGGCGGCGATGGCGGGCATCTGACCGACGAGCACTTTAAGCACATGGCAGAAGTCTCGGGAACCAACATCCGCGAACTCGAGAGCTTCTGCGAACGCTGCGCCGGCGAAGCCGGAGACCGCGAGCGCGAGGGCAGCGAGCTCAGCTTCGACGACATCGACGCCATCGCAAGCCAATACTTCGATACGTCGGCCAAGAAGATCAACGTGCAGACGGTCCAGTCTGTCATTGAAGAGCAGTACGGCGTGACGCACGAGGAGCTCATCGGCCCGCGCCGCAACGCCAACATAGCCAAAGCCCGCCATATCGCCATATATCTGGCCATCGAGATGTGCGAGATGACGACTACGGCGGTGGGCGCGGAGTTTGGCAACCGCAACCACTCAACCGTCAGTACGAGCTATAAAAAGGTTCAGAAGATGATTCAGGAAGACCGCACCATAACCGAGGATCTCAAATCGCTGCGAGATAAAATTACACTGCGCTCGTAGGGAAATAGAGACACCTGTTGAAAACTTGTCGAAACGCCGGGCATAACATGTCTAAAACTCGCCACAAGGCGATGAAAAGTTTTCCGCAGGTTTTGAACGTGGAAAACACGGTCGGTTGCGCACAGGGCGCTGTCGATTCTCTTTTTGGGGTTGACCAGCGCTTTTGGGAGTAATCAACAGTTTCGTCAGTGCTATTACTATTATTAAGATATTTATATCTATAGAAAGGTATTAAAAGATGAAGTTCACCGTCAGCCAAAGCTCGCTCACGCAAGCCATCGGCGTCGTTATGAAAGGCGTCGCTTCGGCATCTACCCTTCCCATCCTGTCGGGCGTGCTCGTTAAGGCGCAGGACGGCATCTTGGAATTCCAAACCTCTAACTACACCATCTCGATTCGTCATCGCATTGCCGCGCATGTCGAAGAAGAGGGCGAGATGGTGATTCCCTGCAAGATGCTCTCGAACATTACGAAGACCCTTCCCGACGCCCCGGTTACCTTTGAGCTCTCGGAGCGTCAGGTGCTGATCGGATGCGAGAAGAGCTCCTTCCGCCTCAACACGCTCGACGCCAACGATTTCCCCGAGTTCCCCGCCTATGCCATCGAAAGTGCGGTGGAGCTCCCGACCGATATCCTGTCCGAGATGGTCGGCCGCGTGTGGCGCGTCACTTCGACCGATAAGGCCCGCCCCATCCTGGGAGGCGTGCACATGAAGGTCGAGAACAACACCGTGCGCCTGGTGGCAACCGACTCCTTCCGTCTGGCTGTATGCGACACCCAGGTCGAGACCTCGACGCTCGAGGGGTCCTTTGAGCTCAACGTTCCGGCCGACGCCTTCAACGACGCCCTGAGCATCATGGCCAGCCAGGCGACCATCATGATCGGCGCCACCGACACCCAGGTTGTCTTTGAGGCCGGCAACACCACCTATGTGTCGCGCCGTATCGAAGGCGTGTACCCCAACTACAAGCAGCTCATCCCCGATTCGTGCGTGACGAGCGTCAAGATCGACGTGGCGGCTTTTAATGCCGCCCTCAAGCGCGTGGCGGTCATCGCGAGCGCGAACCCCGCCGTCAAGTTCGAGATTGATGTCGAGAACGGTCAGATGGGCCTGTCCTCCATCTCCAATGACCAGGATCTGGCGCAGGAGACGATCGATGTCGAGGCCGAGGGCGAGTCGGGCACCATCGCCTTTAACTACCACTACATCTTTGGCTGCCTCAATGCCCTGTCCAAGGAGAAGGAGATCACGCTGGAGCTCAAGAGCTACTCGCAGGCGGGTATCTTTAAGTCCTACGACAAGATCAACTACCTGTACCTGGTCATGCCGGTTCGCATCTAGCGCTGCGTCATGACCATGTTTGCCCGCAACCTTTCCGTCGCGCGCTACCGCAGTTTCGATAGCTACCGTCTTGACCTGGACGAGGGCGTGACGGTGCTTGCGGGGCCCAACGCGGCGGGAAAGACCAACCTTATAGAGGCGCTGCAGCTTTTGACGAGCGGCGCCTCGTTTAGGCATCCCACCGCTACCGAGCTCGTGCACGACGACGCAGGCTCGTGCAGGCTCGAGTTGAGACTCGAGGGCGATGGCCGCGTGCTCGATATGGGGCTGGGCGTTGAGGACGGCAAGCGCTCGTTTAGCCGTAACGGCAAGAGATGTTCGGCCGCCGGCGTGCGCGGGGTTTTGCCGAGCGTGCTGTTTTGCCCCGATCATCTGGATATGGTCAAACGCGGTGCCAGTGTGCGCCGCGCCGCCCTCGATGACTTTGGCGTGCAACTGAGCGCCCGTTACGCCGACCTGGCGAGCACCTACGGGCGTTGCGTGACGCAGCGCAACGCTCTACTCAAGGAGACCTGGTGCTGCCGCGAGATGCTCGGCGCATGGAATGACTCCATCGCCCGCGCCGGGTCAGCCCTGCTCGTACATCGTTTGGCCCTGCTCGACCGACTGGCAGGCCATGTGCGCGCCGCGTATGGGCAGGTGGCGTCCGGTGAGGACGCAGGCGTGTCCTATGTGTCCACGCTGGGGGATTTGCCTCAAACCGAGGGGCGCGAGGAGCTTAAGGACTGGGCGTACGAGCATATGCTCGCGGCCCTCGATGAGCGTGCCGATGAGGAGATGCGCCGCGGCGTGACGCTCGTGGGTCCGCATCGCGACGAGATTGAGTTTTCCGTCGCGGGCCGATCGGCCCGTTCATTTGCCAGCCAGGGCCAGCAGCGAACGCTGGTGCTTGCCTGGAAGGTGGCAGAAGTGGCCGTGGCGCGCGATATCCTGGGCACAGCGCCGCTGCTGCTGTTGGACGACGTGATGAGCGAGCTCGATGCCGGGCGCCGGGGCGCTTTTCTGCAGCTGATCGGCGATGACATCCAGACGGTCATAACCACCACCAACTTGGGGTACTTTACTGATGACCTGCTTGAACGAGCCAAGGTGGTGAGCATGGGTGAGGCGTGCTAATTACGAGCGCGAGAACGGAACGGTTGCCTTTGGCGGCTTTTTGGATGCCGAGCGTCAGCGCATCCTGGCGGCCGCGACACCTGAGCGCCGCGCGCAAATGGAGGCTGCCGAGGAGTCGCGCGCGGTCTATCGTGCCTGGAATGCGGTGTGCTCGGGCACGCGCGAGGGACGCCACGTGACGGGCCTGCGCTACCTACCCGAGTCCAATGAGCTGCTGGTGTATCTCGATTCGCCCTCGTGGACGCAGGAGATGACGCTGCTGCGCGAGATCATCCGGGCGCGCATGGAGCGGGCCGGCGCGCATGTGGACGGTCTGGTGTTCAAAACGACCGCGCCCGGTCACACGCCGCCGGCTGCCAAGGAGCGCCTGCGCCCGGCCGTGACCGAGCGCCCGCCGGTTCCGCACGCCGATCTAAGCGAAGCCGAACGCGGCGAGATCGAGCGCCAAGTGGCGCCCATCGAAGACCAAAAACTGCGCGAGGCCCTCGAGAATGCCATGAGAGCCAGTGCCGAGTGGACCAAGGGCGTGCAAAGCAAGAAAGAGCCTTAAATCGCATCTGGTGGCCTTGTAGAGCCAAATACCCTCGCTCCCGAGGGTATTTTTTTACGATAAACTAGTAAGGCTGTACACATTTTCTTAGCTGAAGGAGGACGTGTGGCAAACGAAAACGATTACGATGGCGGCGAGATTAAGATTCTCGAAGGTCTCGAGGCCGTTCGTAAGCGCCCGGGCATGTATATCGGCTCGACGAGCGCCAGCGGCCTGCATCACCTGGTGTGGGAGATCGTTGACAACTCCGTTGACGAGGCCATGGCCGGTTTCTGCACCGAGATTCACGTGACGGTCCACGCCGACAACTCCATCACGGTCGTCGACAACGGGCGAGGCATCCCCGTCGACGAGCATCCCATCAAAAAGATCCCGACGCTCGAGGTCGTTATGACGATCCTGCACGCCGGCGGCAAGTTCGATAACTCGGCCTACAAGGTCTCAGGCGGACTGCACGGCGTGGGCATCTCCGTCGTCAACGCGCTATCCAAGCGCGTGGTCGTGCAGGTGCGCCGTGATGGCAGCGTCTACGAGATGGAGTTCTCGCGCGGCAAGACCGTCAAGAAGATGGAGGTCGTGGGCACCTCGGATTCGACGGGTACCACCGTCAGCTTCTGGCCCGACGACGAGATCTTCGAGACCTGTGTCTACGATTTCGATACGCTGCACAACCGTCTGCAAGAGACGGCGTTCCTCAATAAGAATCTAAAGATTGTGTTGACCGACGAGCGCGAGGCGACTCCCCATGTGGAGGAGTTCTGCTACGAGGGCGGCATCATCGACTTCGTTAAGTTCCTCAACGACGGCAAAGACGTCCCCGAGGCCTTTAAGGAGCCCATCTATATCGAGGGTAAATCGGATCCGGATGCGCCCGTGACCAAGATGGGCGAGGTCGAGGTGTCCCTGCAGTGGAATGCCGGCTATGGCGAGAACGTCATGTCGTTTGCCAACGACATCTACACCCCCGAGGGCGGCATGCATCTCGAGGGCTTCCGCACCGCCCTCACCCGCGTGATTAACGATTACGCCCGCAAGCAGAACCTGCTCAAGGAGAAGGACGCCAACCTGAGCGGCGACGACGTGCGCGAGGGCCTTTCGGCCGTCATTTCGGTTAAACTGCCCGATCCGCAGTTTGAGGGCCAGACCAAGGCCAAGCTCGGCAGCTCCTACATGCGCGCGCTCACGCTCAAGATCGTGACCGATGGACTGACCGATTATCTGGAGGAGCACCCCAAGCCCGCCCGCGAGATCGTCAAGAAGGCCCAGCAGGCCTGCAAGGCCCGCAACGCCGCCCGCAAGGCGCGCGAGGCGACCCGTCGCAAAAGTCTGCTCGAGACGGCGTCGCTGCCCGGCAAGCTCGCCGACTGCTCGGTGCGCGATGCCGAGCTGACCGAGCTCTTTATCGTAGAGGGCGACTCGGCAGGCGGTTCGGCCAAGGACGGCCGTCGCCGAGACATCCAGGCGATTCTGCCCCTGCGCGGCAAGATTTTGAACGTCGAGCGCGTGGGTGACCACCGCGCGTTCTCGAGCGACACCATCCAATCCCTGATCACCGCGATCGGCTGCGGCGTCACGACGAGCGCCGGCGACGGTGGCGACTTCGATATCAGCAAGGCGCGCTACCACAAGATCATCATCATGACCGATGCAGACGTTGACGGTGCGCATATCCGTATCCTGCTGCTGACGTTCTTCTACAAGTACATGCGCCCGCTGATCGATGCCGGCTATGTCTATGTTGCCTGCCCGCCCATCTTTGGCATTAAGGTGCGCAACAAGATCCATTACGTGTATCCCAACGGCCGCCAGCCCGAAGACGAGATTCTGCGCGACACCATTCAGAGCCTGGGCCTGAACCCCGACGACAACGACGAGGACGGCAAGGCCAAGGACGGCAAGATCACCAAGAAGCGCAAGGGCTATACCGTTCAGCGCTACAAGGGCCTGGGCGAGATGGACCCCAAGCAGCTTGCCTCGACGACGATGGACCCCAAGACCCGTATCCTGCAGCGCGTGTCGATCGAGGACGCCGTGGTGGCGGACCGCGCCGTGCGCGAGCTCATGGGTTCCGAGGTCGGCTATCGCCGCGAGTACATTGAAAAGCATGCCCACGACGCACGATTCCTGGATGCCTAATCCCTGCGGCTTTCCCAGCCACCGCACCTTCGCCCTCAATCGTCGGTCGCGTACCCAAGTACGCTTCCCTCCTCTTTCGGGCGAATCTGCGGCACCTGGAAAAGCCGTCTCCGTGGTAGGGAACTAATGGACCACGCAAACCATGAGGAGGTAACGTGGCAGACGATATCAACAACAACGAGGGTATGGACGAGGCCGGCGACGCCGGCATGCCCGATGATCTGAAGCGCCTGCTCGCCCGCGCTGAACAGGGCGAGGACGGCGATCCGGATTCCTATAACCCCGACGCCGATGATGATGAGGAAGAAGACGACGACGGTGAGCTCGAGGAGAGCTTTGGCGCTGTCGATCGCGGCGCCTCGGCCGGCGAGGATATCAACGGCGGCCAGCTCCAGATTTCGGAGTTCGGCCGCGAGATGAAGCAGTCGTTCATCGAGTACTCGATGTCGGTCATCACGGCGCGCGCCCTGCCGGACGTGCGCGACGGCTTAAAGCCGGTGCACCGACGCATCCTGTACGCCATGAACGAGAGCGGTATCTACCCCAACCGCCCGCATAAGAAGTCGGCCTGGACGGTCGGCGAAGTTATCGGCAAGTACCATCCGCACGGTGACGCCGCGGTCTACGAGGCCATGGTTCGTCTGGCGCAGTGGTTCTCCATGCGCACACCGCTCATCGATGGCCACGGCAACTTCGGCAACATCGATGGCGACGGCGCGGCGGCTATGCGTTATACCGAGAGCCGCCTGGCAAAGCCCGCCATGGAGCTGCTGCGCGACCTGCAAAAGGATACCGTCGACTGGCAGCCCAACTACGACGAGTCGCTCGCCGAGCCCGTGGCGCTGCCCGCGCGCTTTCCCAACCTGCTGGTCAACGGCAGCCAGGGCATCGCCGTCGGCATGGCCACCAATATCGCTCCGCATAACCTCACCGAGGCGATCGAGGCCACCTGCTACCTGATCGACAATCCCGACGCCACCGTCGACGAGCTTATGCAGATCATGCCCGGTCCGGACTTCCCCACCGGCGCCATCATCATGGGCAGCGCCGGCATTAGGCAGAGCTACGAGACCGGTCGCGGCTCCATTACCGTGCGTGCCAAGGCCCACGTGGAATCCACCAAGACCGGTCGCAGCCGCCTGGTCTTTACCGAGATTCCCTACATGGTCAACAAGGGCACCTTGCAGGAGAAGATCGCCCAGCTCGTAAACGACAAGCGCATCGAGGGCATCTCGGACATGCGCGACGAGTCCAACCAAAAGGGCATCCGTCTGGTCATCGAGCTCAAGAAGGGCGTCATTCCGCAGGTCGTGCTCAACAACCTGTATAAGTACACCTCGCTGCAGACGACTTTTGGCGCCAACAACTTGGCGCTCGTCAACGGCGTTCCCAAATGCCTGAGCCTGCGCGAGATGCTGCAGCACTACATCGACCACCAGGTTGACGTCGTCACCCGCCGCACCCGCTTTGACCTTAAGAAGGCCCAGGCGCGCGCCCATATCCTCGAGGGCTATCTGATGGCTCTCGACCATATCGACGAGGTCATCAGCATTATCCGCTCCTCGCAGACCGACTCCGAGGCAAGCGGCCGCCTGATCGAGCGCTTTGGCTTTACGCCCGAGCAGACCACGGCCATCCTCGAGATGAAGCTGCGCCGCCTGACTGGCCTGGAGCGCGACAAGATCCAGGAAGAGCTGGACGGTCTGCGCCGCGCCATCGCCTACTATGAGGACTTGCTGGCACATGAGGAGAAGATCCTGGGCGTCATCAAGGAGGAGATGCGCGAGATTTCGAAAAAGTTCGGCGACAAACGCCGCACCGAGATCAGCCATGTCGAAAAGGATCTGGATGTCGAGGACCTCATCGCCGACGAGGACATGGTCGTGACCATCACCCACACCGGCTACGTGAAGCGCATCCCGGTGGCTGCCTACCGCGCCCAGAAGCGCGGCGGCAAGGGCGTGTCGGGCGTCAACCTTAAAGAGGACGACGTCATCGACGAGATGTTTATCGCATCCACGCACGAGTACGTGCTGTTCTTCTCGAGCAAGGGCAAGGTCTACCGCCTGAAGGTGCACGAGCTGCCGGTGGGTACGCGCCAGGCGCGCGGCACCGCGATCGTCAACCTGCTGCCCTTTGAGGAAGGCGAGAAGATCGCGAGCGTCATCAGCTGCCGCGAGTTCCCCGCCGACGAGTACCTGATGTTTGCCACCAAGAGCGGCATGGTAAAGAAGACCGTGATGAGCGCTTACGACCGCAGCCGCCGTGATGGCCTGATTGCCATCAATCTGAGAGACGACGACGCGCTGCTCGCCGTGCGCCGTGTGCGCGAGGGCGACAAGATCATCCTGGCCACCACTGCGGGCAAGGCGATCATGTTCCCCGAGGACCAGGTTCGCGCCACGGGACGCGACACCAGCGGCGTTCGCGGTATTAGCATGAAGGACGGCGTGAGCGTTTTGGGTATGGAGGTTACCAACGGTAACGGTGACCTGTTCGTCATCACCGAACGCGGCTACGGCAAGCGCACGCCGGTCGCGGATTACCCGGAGCAGAATCGCGGCGGTCAGGGCGTCTACACCATCCAGATGACCGAGCGTAAGGGAAACCTCGCGGCCATGAAGACGGTGGGTCCGCAGCACGAGCTGTTCATCGTGACGGAAGGCGCGACGGTCATTCGCGTCAAGACCGATGAGATTAGCCAGACCGGCCGAGCCACCCAGGGCGTCAAGATGATGACCGTCGACGACAACGACCGTGTGTGCGCTGTCGCCCGCATGACGGCAGCTAAGGAAAAGCCCGAAGGCGAAGGCGCCGAGGCCGAGGCAACGGTCGATGCCGAAAATACCCCAGTCGACCTAGGCGACGGCAACGACATGCCAGAGGATCTCCTAGACGAGTAAGAGGCCCTAGCTGGTAGAAAATATCAGACCCCATATATCGGCGGTCGGCGCACTGCGCGCCGACCGCTTTTTTGACAATCTTGGACCCCGTGCCCGCCGAGCGGGCGAGATGGGTTAGGTTTGTCGCGAGTTCCGCACGCAAAGAAGGCCACTTAATGTGGCCTTCGTCTTGCGCAG
>OAWM01000290.1_pt1 | contig 43802 bp, 29 predicted proteins | sample 1495501 | NCBI WGS metagenome assembly OAWM01 (sample SAMEA2580210, study PRJEB22360) | human gut metagenome | biome: human gut; feature: human-associated habitat; material: faeces | place: Denmark | collected 2008/2010 | reverse complement strand
GAGCGAAGCGAGTTTCAGACGCGACAGCGAACGAAGGGAACGGAGTAGCGAAGCAGGTTCGGCCTTGATCCTTTGGTTACTTTCGGATCAAGCCGAAAGTAACAGAAAAGCTATGCTTTAGCCCCCCTAACCCATAGCCTTAGCCCCCCTAAAGCTATGAGTTACGGTTCGCCGAGCGCCTCGACGATCTCCCGCACCTGGGCAGGGGTGTAGGAACGCGAACCGGGCAGCTTGCCAAGCTCGGCAAGGCGGACGGCGAGGCCGGGATAATGGTCGATCCACCCGACCAGCTTCCGGTAGGCGGCCTTGGGGGTCAGGCAGGGGTTGTAGAGTTGTGCCAGCTCCGTACGACCGTAGCTGCGGATGCGGAAATCAGTCTGTTTTTCCATGTCTTCCTTATTTGATTTATTTCTACGAATATACGAAAAAAACAATGAATTTCAAGCTGTTTCAGGTGATAAAAAATATAGTTTTTCTATAATAGAACACCATATAAGCCGGAATAAATTAGTCTTAAAAAATATAACACGCAACTTTTCACCTCTCATTTTACCCTACAATGCGCACCTTCCACACCCCGTTTTCCCCCTATAACACGCATCTTTCCGGCAGAACTCCCCACAACTCCCCCTTACGCGCAACGGCACAAGATGAGGGTGTTATCTTTGTTGTACCGGAAAGGGAAGAAAGGCAGGGCAGCTTCACCGGAACGGTATCGGTTTTTCATCCTAATTATCAACTTTAAAATCAAACAGACATGATTCGTTACAAGAAGTATCAGAACCAGACCAAGTCCACCCCGCTCAGCGGCAAGTGGCTGGCAAGGGCGGTGGCAGACGAGACGCTCGACACGCGCGCTTTGGCCGAACACATGGCCAAGCACAACACGCCGTATTCGCAAGGCGCGATCCACGGGGTCCTCAAGGACATGACCTCCTGCATCAAGGAGTTGCTGCTCGACGGCAAGAACGTGAAGCTGGACGACCTCGCCATCTTCGGCGTGGGGATCCGCGGGAAACCTGCCGACACGTCGAAAGACTGGTCGGTCACTACCAACGTGGTCGGGCTGCGCCTCAAATGCCGCGCCACCGGAACCCTCGCCATCAACCAGCTGAAACTCGAAGCGCAGCTCAAGGAGCTTTCACCTTACGACATCGAAGGTGGCAATACCGGCGGTGGCGGCGAGGAGGAACGGCCGGGAGAACTTTAAGCAATCGACAAGAGAAGCCAAGAGAGACACAAACAAAGTCATGTGTCAAAAACTTCTCATAAATCATAATTCATAAATCTCATAATCCACAATTTCATGGAAGAAAAAAATGAAAAGAAATCCGTCTGGGGGATCATCCTCAAAGTAATCATCGTCGTGGCTACGGCCATCGGTAGTGCCTTTGGCGTTACGGCCTGCATATAAAGGACAGGGAGAGCCGCACATGAGACGCATCACGCTATTCATCATCCATTGCAGCGCCACGCGCTGCGGGCAGCCTTACTCGTTCGAGGATTGCCGCCGGGACCATATCGACGGCCGGCACTTCCGCGACATCGGCTACCATTACTACATCACACGCGACGGCCGGGTACATCCCGGCCGGCCGCTCTCTCTGGAGGGGGCGCACTGCTTCGGTCACAACCGCCACAGCATCGGCATCTGCTACGAAGGGGGACTGGACGGCAAAGGCCTCCCGGCAGACACTCGCACGCCTGCCCAGAAGGCTGCCCTCACGCAGTTGTTGCAAGAGCTGGGCCGCAACTTCCCGGCAGCTCTCACCGTAGGACACCGCGACTTGAACCCCCAAAAGGCCTGTCCTTCGTTCGACGCAGCGAAAGAATACAAAAAAGACGCACCCCGTGGGAGGCCCTGAGGCCTCCGCGGGGTGCGTCTCGTTTACACGGTGTTGTTATTGTGCGCGTTTTCCCTATACTACTTTCCAGCCGGAGTCTCTTCACCGACTTTCAACGGGGTGATGTTATTCTCGGCCCCCGGATAGCCGATGTTCTGGTTGATAACGCCACCGGTATTGGTTGTGATCGCATTATAGGGGACAGGCCATAGCACATGATGGACGCTGATGCGGTATTTACCGTTGGCAACCTCAGTCCCGTCACGGAAGAAGTTATTGACCGTCATCATCCAGTCATACCAGAAGTTATAACCAGGCTCTTTCACATTCGAGCCTGTTCCACCGGGACCGGAGAAGTTATCCAACTTATATACACGGCCACCGAATACCTCACAAGGTTTGCCGGTCTTAGCATAAATATAAGAAATACGAACCAACTCGATATGACGGCATTCCTCGTAATACAACTCACGGGCACGTTCAGCCAAGATAGCGCCGATATTGATTTCAGATCCATTCAGCGGTTCAGCTCCTGCACGTTCGCGAACGACGTTCAGCATGTTGGCCGCTTCCTGCAATTGATCTTTCCAATAATAACATTCGCCCATCAAGAGGTAGACTTCGGCTGAACGATAAATATACCAAGCAGTCTCGCCACCGCTACGGTCAGTATCCTTCGTAGGATCCGGAACAAACAACTTATAATGCGGCCATGAGAACCAGCAACGTACCGAATCAGACACGCTCATATTGGTCGGGCGAACCAAATGTTTTCCATACCATTCGGATTTACCTTTCAAGCCCGGGTCATTATAATACAAATCGGTCATACGGCGCCAACTACCCGATGCGTTAGGACTGCGAAGGTCGTTTTTTTCTTTTTCACCCCAAATGTCATATTGCAGGTAGTTGTTGGCACGACAGGAACCGATGCCACGACCGACATGCAAGTCGTTATCGATTTCCGTACCTTTATCAGCTGCCGCAGGTGAAATAGCCGTACCGGTCTTCCCGTCAGGGGTGACGATAGCCGCACCTTTCGCCCAATAGGGAGTCGCATTACGCATGGTCTGGATTCTGTCACGACCTTCCACGTCCGGATAAGACACGACATACATCAAACCTTCTGTGTTCGACATGTCCATCTTCGCCTCTACACTGTGCAAGTCGTGCATCAAATTCGTGTTCGGCTTGTTCTTGTTCGAGGTGAAACGAGCTGTCATCAACGGATGGTTGGCGACAATCTCTTTACCGATCTCGATAGCACGGTCAAAGTCACCCAAACACATCGCGACTTTCATCAGCAAGACACCGCAGGCAGCTTTGGAAGTTCTTCCACGATCCACCTTTTCCGGAACCCATTCATAAGCAAATTCCAAATCTTTTTTCAATTGCTCCAAAATGCTCCAACGGTCATGAGAGTAGAAATCCAATTTCGGTTCCGTATATTCCCGATCCAGGAAGGGGACATTTCCGAATTGGTGGGTCAACTTATAATAGCGGTAAGCCCGTTGAAAATAGGCAGTACCCAAAACAGCATTCCGTTCCGCTTCATCCTTGTAGGTTCCAGCATCGATACGCGACAATACGATATTGGCATATTTGATTCCCTTGAAACCCTCATCCCAATACCATTGCATCTTGTTTTTAGCATTATTTTGGGTTTGGGTAGGAAGCATATAGTTGTCAAAATCGACCAAAGCACCGCTTTCGTCGGTCTTTCCGTTCACGGCAACGTCAGAAGTATAATATTCGGTCAAAATCGGTGACTGGTCTCCGAAAAACTCATGACGCATATTACGCTCGCAAGCTACAATAGCCGAATACATGCCCTCTGCATCCACGTAGGTGTTTTCAGGCGTATAAAAAGAGAGAGGTTTCGGATCCAGCCAGCTCTCTTTACAGCCGGTCGTCAACAAAGGCAACAAGGCCAATGCTCCGATGATATATTTTTGTTTGTTGTTCTTCATATTCTTTCGTCTTTATCAAAGAGTGAAATTAAAACTTATATTATAAGATCTCATGCCATAAAGCCCATCGTCACGATTCTTTTTCGTGGCTTCGACATCGAAATAATCCCAACCGGTTATGGTGAACGGGTTACGTGCCGTAAGGGAAATGCGCATATTCTGCACTTTGAATTTCTTCAGGAAATCCTTGGGTACTGCATATGACAAAGAGATATTATCCATACGGACGAACGTTTTCTTCTTATAATAGTTGGCAAACCGGTACGAACCGATACGCCCGTATTCATTCGTCGGATTTTCAGGAGTCCAACGAGGTTGGTCGTACGTAGAATAACGGTCAAACATACCACCGCTATTGGAAGCATGGTTATAATAATCATAATGGCCTATATCAGAATAAAGCATGAAAGACAGGCTGAAGTCCTTATAAATGAATTCATTTCTCCAAGACCAGAAGAAACGCGGTGTCTTATAGCCTTGGAACGTCTTATCATCGTCATCAAGCACACCGTTGCCATCCTGGTCTATGAAACGGAAGTCACCCGGTTTGCAACCATACTTAGAAGCTTCTTCTTCCTGTCCCAGCTGCCACACGCCTCCGAACTCATAATCCCAGATCTGATCCGGATCATGGCCAATAAACCACCCGTTCTTCGGGTCATCTTTTTCCTTTTGGCCGATCACATTGCCATTTTCATCCAGAACATCCTCCATGTCGCCGTACAGGCTTTTCAACTTGCGACGGTTGAAAGAAAAACTACCGGAAGAGGTCCACGTGAAGTCGTTCGTACGGATAATATCACCGTTCAATGACAACTCGAAACCTTTATTCGCCAATTTACCCAAATTGGCTTTTACACTAGCAAATCCCAAAATAGAAGGCAAGGCACGGTCGACCAGCAAATCAGTCGTCTCGGTCATATAGGTTTCCATAGAACCTCTCAAACGATCATTGAATAAAGAAAAGTCCAAACCGATGTTGTAGGATGACGTACGTTCCCATTTCAACCCTTTATTAGCCATACGATCTACATAAATCTGAGAAGTGACATAAATGTTGCCATTCTGGTCGATATAAGGATGCAGACCGGAATTCAATTTGGCCAATGCATCATACTGACCGATGTCGCGGTTACCGTTCTGCCCCCAAGAGAAACGCAGTTTTCCATAGTTCAACCAGGAACTGGCCGGTTCCATAAATTTTTCAGAGGTAAACACCCACCCCAATGCCACAGCCGGGAAAGTGGCACGCGGATTCATCTGCCCGAAAGCGGAATACCCGTCACGGCGCACAGAAGCCGTCACCATATATCTGTCTGCAAAAGAGTAGAACAAACGTCCCATCAAGGCATCACCGGTCTTATATGTGTCATTGCTGGAAACAACAGGTACGGTTCCAGCCCCGATATTATGATAGCCTAAAATATCGCTCGGAGTAAATTGAGACGCTTTGGCGATAGTCTCCCAAAACTGTCCCTTTTCCGCATTCTGCAGGAAAGTCGCTTCAACGCGATGCTTGCCGAATTCTTTTTTCCAACGGACAATGTTGTCGATCTGCCAGTTGAATGTCTTTTGATTTTTGCGTTCGGACTTTCCCCCTTCTCCGGCCCATTCCGGATGCTGGGAAGAGTCGTGATTGTAGTATTCGTACCATTTATAATATGGGTTGAAGTTCATCTGATATTCAAATCCGAACGGAAGTTTGACAATCGCATAGATATTGGCGTTCAGTTTGTGTTCCATATCTTTACGATCTCTGTACAAGTTATCGAAGAACGGATTTTTAGTATTATTGTCGCCAGAAGGATACATTCTGTATGGACTATCCGGATCATCGATTTCATTTGTTGTAAAAGGAGAATTGTTCGTACGCTGTCCTACATCGGCAGACAATGCACCTTTATCCTTCGTTCCGAAAGAAGAATTCAAACCTATTGTCAAGAAATCCGTTACCTTAGACTCCAAGTTCAACCGGGTGCGGAATGTTTTGAAACGGTCACCAACTTTGACACCTTCGCGATCGGCATATCCCATAGACCAAAAATAGGAAAAATTGTCTGTACGGTTAGAGATGCTGGCCGTGTAGTCTTGCTGGAAACCTGTTTGGAAAACAAGGTCGGTCCAGTCTGTTTCAACTCCGTTCAAATAATTTTGGATTTCAATGTTCTTAAAGTTCAGACGTCCCAACCAAGTTGTCAACATTTGTTCTTCAGAAGGCAAAGCCGTAGCAGGAGTCGACTGGTCGTAATTATACCAAGTCAGCGGGTCAACTCCTAAGCTACCCAACGTACGCGGATCGTCATACATTCCTTTTTTGGCGGCCAATTCTTCCGGAGTCAGCAAACTTTCAGAATATTCTTGACGAAATTTGACAAAACCGGCACCGTCTACCACTTCCGGAACCGAATTAGCCTGCACCCACCCAAAGTTCGAATTGAAGTTGACAACAGGTTTGCCGGTCTTACCCTTTTTCGTAGTAATGGCAATAACTCCATTCGCTGCTTTTGCACCATATACAGCGACAGAACTGGCGTCTTTCAACACATCGATAGACTGGACATCCATCGGATTGATATCCGACAAGTCACCGTTGAAGATCACACCATCCAGCACATACAAAGGATCGGATCCCGCACTTAACGTGTTTTTACCACGAATCTGAACAGAAGCCGTACCTTCAGCATTGACAGATGCCCCAATCGAAACACCGGGTGCATTGGCTCTCAACAAGTCTTGGACGGAACGGGGAGTTTCTTTTTCCAAACTCTCGGCTTTAACGGTCGAGATCGCCCCCGTCAAGTCCTTCTTCTTGGCCGTGCCGTAACCGATCACAACCACTTCTTCCAGTTCTTCCGTGTCTTCTTTCATCGTCACGTTGAGCGTTTTCTGATTCCCAACCGGAATCTCTTGGGAGATATAACCGATGTAAGAGAACACTAGGATGGTTTTGCCCCCTTTTACAGAAACACTGTACTTACCATCCACATCCGTGATGGAACCATTGGTCGTCCCCTTTTCCATCACGTTCACGCCAATCAGAGGTTCACCCGACTGGTCTTTTACGACACCGGTAATCGTCACATTCTGAGCAAAAGACTGGGTAACAAACAGCCCTAACAGAATTGAAATCAAACCGAATCGTAGCAAAAAATTCAATTTACACTTTTGCATTTTGATTTTAGGTAATATATTAGACATAAAAAATCACAACAAAAAATTCCACTAAGACATTAACTGTCTGCAGAAAACCAAAAGGAAATATTTGAGAATAAAAACAAAGACATCATGATATTACATTTAATTCTTACTTCAGTTCTTAAGGAACTGTGGTGTGATAAATCGTTTTTTTTGTGTTTAAATAAAAAATTAAGTTTGCATTTTCTAAATAAAGTGTGTATGTTTGCGGCCACAAATAACAAAAACTTGAGTGAGTGTTAATTTTTTATCTACAAATACCACAGTTCCTTAAGAACTATAGAATAATAAAGGCCTATAACATTTCATGCATAACCCGTCATATCTTTCACATGACGGCAAATGTCTAAACTGACGTATTGTCACACTTCCTGCCACCTGAACTTTTACAAACCGATCCTTGTTACTTTGGCATATGATTTGTAGAACAGTTAATGCAGCTCGAAAGAGAAAAGCAAGTACAGGAAAATAATAACAATTAAAATAATAGAAAATTATGGGAAAAATTATCGGAATCGACTTAGGAACAACCAACTCTTGTGTTGCCGTACTGGAAGGTAACGAACCGGTTGTAATTGCAAACAGCGAAGGTAAAAGAACGACTCCTTCAATCGTTGCATTCGTTGAAGGTGGTGAACGTAAGGTTGGTGATCCTGCAAAACGTCAGGCTATCACAAACCCGGAAAAAACAATATTCTCTATCAAACGTTTCATGGGTGAAACCTATGATCAGGTTCAGAAAGAAATTGGTCGAGTTCCTTATAAAGTAGTCCGCGGTGACAACAACACACCACGTGTCGATATCGAAGGACGCCTTTATACTCCTCAGGAAATTTCAGCAATGGTACTTCAGAAGATGAAGAAAACAGCTGAAGACTATTTAGGACAGGAAGTAACGGAAGCCGTTATCACCGTTCCGGCATACTTTAGCGACGCACAACGTCAAGCGACTAAGGAAGCTGGTGAAATTGCAGGCTTGAACGTTCGCCGTATCGTAAACGAACCGACTGCCGCATCTTTGGCTTACGGTTTGGACAAAACGAACAAAGACATGAAGATCGCCGTATTCGACTTGGGTGGCGGTACATTCGATATTTCTATCTTGGAATTAGGAGACGGTGTGTTTGAAGTAAAATCCACAAACGGTGACACTCACTTGGGTGGTGACGACTTCGACCATGTGATCATCGACTGGTTGGCTGAAGAGTTCCTGCGCGAAGAAGGCGTCGACCTGCGTAAGGATCCGATGGCTTTGCAACGTTTGAAAGAAGCGGCCGAAAAAGCTAAGATCGAATTGTCAAGCACGACAAGCACGGAGATCAACCTGCCGTATATCATGCCGGTAAACGGTGTTCCAAAGCACTTGGTCAAGACACTGACACGTGCTAAATTCGAACAGCTTGCAGACAGTCTGATCCAGGCTTGTATCGAACCATGCCGTCAGTCTTTGAAAGATGCAGGTTTGAGCACTTCCGACATCGACGAAGTCATCCTCGTAGGTGGTTCGACACGTATTCCGGCTGTACAGGCCATCGTTGAGAAGTTCTTCGGCAAGGCTCCGTCAAAAGGTGTTAACCCGGACGAAGTGGTAGCTGTAGGTGCTGCTATCCAGGGGGGGGTATTGACAGGTGAAGTAAAAGACGTTCTGTTGCTCGATGTTACTCCGTTGTCACTGGGTATCGAAACAATGGGTGGTGTAATGACCAAGCTGATCGAAGCCAATACGACTATTCCTACCAAGAAGTCTGAAACATTCACGACTGCCGTTGACAACCAGCCTTCTGTAGAAATCCACGTATTGCAGGGCGAACGTTCACTGGCTAAAGACAACAAATCGATCGGCCGTTTCCACCTCGACGGAATTCCAGCCGCACAGCGTGGCGTTCCTCAGATCGAAGTTACTTTCGATATCGATGCAAACGGTATCTTGAACGTATCGGCTAAAGACAAAGGAACCGGCAAAGTACAGAGCATCCGTATCGAGGCTTCCAGCGGCTTGAGCGACGACGAAGTAAAACGTATGAAAGAAGAAGCTCAGGCTAATGCCGAAGCAGACAAGAAGGAAAAAGAACGCATCGACAAACTGAACCAGGCCGACAGCATGATCTTCCAGACCGAAAAACAGTTGAAGGATCTAGGCGACAAACTCCCGGCTGACAAGAAGGCTCCTATCGAAACAGCCCTGAACAAGCTGAAAGAAGCTCACAAGGCTCAGGATATCGCTGGTATCGATGCAGCTATGGCAGAACTGAACAGCGTATTCCAGGCAGCAAGCCAGGAAATGTACAATGCCCAGAACGCCCAAGGTGGTGCACAACCGGGTCCTGACTTCGGTCAACAAACTGGTGGCAACGCCGGCAACAACAAGCAGGATGGTGGTGTAACGGATGTTGACTTTGAGGAAGTGAAGTAAGGCTGATAAACAGCAATAAGCAACAATAAACGAATCGGTGTAACTCATTGAGTTGCACCGATTTTTGTTTTAGTTAAACTTTGTATATTTGGCTCTGATTTCGGATATTTATCGTAAATTTACACCAAATCATTCACGCGACTTAAAGGTTGACGAAGTTAAACTTAAAGACATATACCTTATTATATGTAAGAAATGGCAAAGGCAAATTATCATATCCGAAGGAAGTGCCCTATATGCGGAACCATCTTTGAGATTCGCACCATTGATGCTGTGTATTGTTCTCACAACTGTTCCGCTGTAGCCTCTAAGAGGAAAAAGGCTCAGGAAGAGAAGGAAAAGAAGTATGAGCAGATGGCGAAGGAAATTCCAGACATCAAGGAGTATCTAACAGCAGCAGAGGCAATAGCAATGTACTGCGTTGAACGTAGTACATTGTATCGTGACATTCGATTAAAGAAACTTCCGTCCGTTAATCTCGGCCAACGTCAGCTAAGGCTGAAACGTTCTGATTTGGATGAGCGTTACGAACTGAGGAAGAAAGTGCGGAAGGCTGCTAAGAAGCCTATTCCCAAGACATACAATCTCGAACCCGAGAATTGCTATACCATCGGTGAAATCTCAAAGAAGTTCAGAATTCATGATTCGTCCGTATGGGCTCACATCCGCAAGTTCTCTATCCCTACCCGACAGATAGGTAACTATGTTTACGCTCCAAAATCAGAAATTGACAAAATCTATAAATCTATCAAGTTATGAAGACTCCAATGAAGCGCACGGTATTCAAGGTGATACTCCGCAAATCCGAATACAAAGAGCAGTGGTCATTGCTCATTGAAAGTTTTCCTGTCTTTGAGCCTGGCAAGGATAAGCCTCTCCGCAAGCATGAACCACTTGGGCGGTTTATAACTACTCCTATCTTTGATAAGAATAGTTCTGGTAGGACATTGGCCGATGGCAAAGCCTACTATCGCCCCAAGCGTGATGCCAATGGAATCATTCTGTGCCGTTCACAAAAGGACCAAGAGACATGCATCTTTGCTGATAAGGTTCGTGACCTTCGCCAGCACGAATACGATAATCAGTCTTTGTACACAGACTCGGAGGCAGAACAAGCAGCACAAAACGAAAGGTCAAAGTGCGACTTTATCAAGTACTTTGAAGAGTTAAAGGACAAACGTCACAAGAACAGTTCCAAGTCCATTCAAGTCAATTGGAATCGTGAACTTGCACTTCTGAAGTTATATACAGATGGGAAGCCGCTTCTATTTGGTAGCATAGACCTGAATCTCATCGAAGACTACAAGGATTACCTTATCAATGCGCCCCAAGGAGGCAGTAAGGCAGGAACCATATCAGCCAATACCGCCTCGACCTATTTCTCGATATTCAAGGCAGGTCTTCATCAAGCCTTCATCGATGGCTACTTGACCATCGACCTTGCAGCCAAAGTTAAGAACATATACTACGAGGAAAGCCAGCGCGAGTATCTGACATTGGAGGAACTCAACCAACTGGCAGCAACACCATGCGATAGCGAAATTCTCAAAAGAGCAGCCTTATTTTCTGCCTTGACAGGATTACGTCATAGTGACATCAAACAGCTAAAGTGGCGCGATATTGTGAAAGACAAGGAACATTACCAGCTCCATTTTACTCAACAGAAAACCAAGGGTGTAGAGTATATGCCAATTTCTGATCAGGCATATTCCTTGTGTGGTGAACGAGGCGATGCAGACCGACTTGTCTTTGAAGGACTACAAGACCCATCATGGATTAACCGGCCTGTGAAACGATGGATAGAAGCATCTGGTATCACCAAGCACATCACCTTCCACTGTTTTCGCCATACCTATGCTACACTACAGCTTACCAATGGCACAGACATCTATACAGTCAGCAAAATGCTTGGTCATAAAAAGGTAACAACAACTCAAATCTATGCCAAGATAGTTGACGCAAAGAAGAATGCTGCCGCTGATGCCATCCAGATCAACCTCTCTGACGATATGATAGGAACTCCCATCGACTCCAAGAAAGAATAGTTCGTATTCCGCTACCATAGGTCTAAGCATACAGTATTTTTTACGTTATTCACATCCATAGCCATTCACATTCATGTGTGAGTGGCTTTCTTCGTATTTGGCCTTTTGTTTCCGATTTCCATTATGACAAGGGTATGATACCAATCATAACGATGCCATAACGAAATTATTTTTCACCACCGTTGTTTTTGTCTTCTCTGATTATCAGCACTGTATAAATAAAATAATGCTATAAAAGGCATGTTCCTTTTATGCCCGTAATCATGCCCAAATCACCATTCCTTTTTCCGATACTTTTGCGGTCGCTTTCTTGCAAAAGAGAGTGACTGTAGCATAAGCAGCAGCCAACTTAAACACACATTTTTTATGCGTACAGAAGTACCCACATTCGATGCAATGCCACAGATGATGGCTAACATCCTTGAGAAGTTGGAGACGCTTGAACAAAAGTTCGACGCTCTGCAGTCAAACAACAATGTAGAGGCAGATGCATGGTTCTCGCTGCAAGACCTATGCAACTACCTCCCTAACCATCCAGCCGAACAGACAGTTTACGGTTGGACGAGCAACCGTACCATTCCCTTCCACAAAAATGGCAAGAGCATTCTTTTCCGCAAATCGGAGATTGACGCATGGCTCATGCAGACCTCTCGCAAGTCAGTCAATGACATTTACAATGAAGCGCGTGCGTATGTAGTCAATAATCCCAAAGGCAGAAAGGAGGAGACACGCAACCATGTATAACCACCTTTCTATCTATGAGGAGTTTTTCGGAGTTAAAGAGGGAGAACTGCTGTCTTTTTCCTTTTTCCGAAAACCCATCCGCAACACGGAGCCATTGCGCTGCATCGGTATTCCTGACATCTACCGCTACATCGTTGGCCCGTATGCAAAGAAGCAAACAGAGATGTTGCGCTCCATTACGGGCAAAGACCAGGCACGGAAGTACAAAGCTGAGAATTTCGACTTCTGCACATTCTCTGGTATCTTCCATACTCGAAACAAGGACGGCCTGTTGCAGCAATCCGATCTGATTTGTATTGACTTCGACCATGTGGCTGACATTCCTTCGTTGCATGAAAAACTGCTCAATGACCCTTGCTTTGAGACCGAACTACTCTTTCGTTCACCTTCGGGCGATGGGCTGAAATGGATTATTCAGGTATTCCGCAAAGGATGGGAGCATAGCCGTTTCTTCAATGCAGTGCTCAACTATCTCGTTGCAAATGGCTATCCTGAGCCCGACAAATCTGGCAGTGATGTTTCTCGCTCCTGTTTCATTCCACATGACCCAGAAGCTTATATTAACCCTAAGTACAACAACGTTAAAGATGAAAACTTTTTCACCAGAAGAATGGGAGAATGTCCCTTCTAACACAGCGAACAGCAACACAAGCAAGACACCGTCTGCATACTCCAATACAAGCGAAGACACCCGAGCCAAGGTAGAGCGTATCCTTTCTCTTATTGAACAAAAGGGAATAGATATTACAAATGGCTATGACAACTGGCTGAAAGTCGGGTTTGCTCTTACAAGTGAGTTCCAAGAGGCAGGAAGAGGAATCTTCCACCGTGTCAGTCGGCAGAACCCCGAGTATAAGGCAAGTGATACAGACAAACAATACAATAAATGTCTGTCTGCACATGGGGATGGCATATCTATCGCCACATTTTTTCAGATGGCGAAAGATGCTGGTATTGACATTTCCAATCCCAAAGAAATCCAAAATTCATCCGTTGGAATTTTGGATATTTGGACTTATGGTTCTGACAACCAAATGTCCAAAAAACCAAATATCCAGCCTATCGAAGTGGACTCCAAATGGATTTTGGATGAAGAATCCCTTCCACATTTCCCTGCTTTCATATATGACATGCTTCCACCTTTCCTAAAGGAAGTGTTGGGCAACTGTATCTCAGAAGATGACCGAGACATGATGCTGATGGGCACGTTGACTTGCATCTCAGCCACACTTCACAATGTGGTCGGTGAGTACAATCACGATGATTGGCACCCTATGCTATACTTCTTTGTTATGGCCGATGCCGGTATGGGTAAAGGCTCGCTGAAATATTGTCGCGAGATTGTGGCTCCCATCCATAATGAACTGCGTGAAGCTTCCGAGCAGCAGATGAAACAATATAAGGAGAGTAAAAGCGAGTCCAAGTCTGGCGAGAAAGATACTTCCAATGTCAATGAGGCTCCACACCGTCGCACACTCTTCATTCCTACCAACAGTAGTGCTGCATCCGTCATACAGCAATTGGACAACAATGGAGGTGTCGGTCTGATATTCGATACGGAATGTGACACGCTTAGTGCCATACTGAAATCGGAGTATGGTGACTATAGTACCATCATTCGCAAGAGCTATCATCATGAACCTATCGACCTGAGCCGCAGGAAGGACGATGAATATCGTGTCATTGAGAGACCGATGCTTGCTATCTGCCTTTCTGGTACGCCTGGTCAGCTATACACCTTGACACCTCAGGCTGAGGATGGCACCTTCTCACGTATCACCTGTTATCACATGCCATTTAAAGCAGAGTTCCGTGATGTCCTTGTCGAGAGTGTCAACCACAATTATGACAACTACACTTTGCGAGAGAGATTTTTCCAGTTAGGTAAGCTGTACAAGCAACGTCGTGAGTCATTCTTCCGTGGTGGTAGTTACCGTATTGTCATCCCTCAAGAATACTGCAAGGTATTCAATGAGCATTTCAGACAGATGAATCAAGAGGTGGTCGATGACATCTCGCATGATATGCAGAGTGTGGTACGCCGTTTGGCCTTCACCGTGTTTCGCATTATGATGGTGCTGACCTCTATCAGGTTCATGGACGAAACGCCCAATCCTTCTGCACTGACTCCAAAGGACGGTAGCCGGATCTTGCTGCGATGCTCAAAAGACGATTTCGACATCGCCATGGCGATAGGTGATGTTCTCATCTACCATACAGTCTATTGCTATGCCCATCTGCCACAGACCAAAGTCACTACTAATGGGCAGGGGGAGATTGTCACGAAGAAAGGAAAGATGGAGCAGCTGTTGGCAGCTCTGCCAGACAAATTTGACAGAGAGACCTATCGGGCTGTGTCCATGAAACATGGCTATCCCGTAAGCACTACTGCCAAGTGGATCAATGACTACGTCCGTCAAGGTCGTCTGGAACATTCCAGTCAAAACTGCTATCGGAAATTGTAACAATGGAGATGTCCCGTCCTGCGTGGTGTGACGGACTTTTATAAAAGTCCTAAACATAATAGGGACTTTTAGATTCACTGGCTATCGCCGCTCACTTAAAAAGTCCTCCTATTATGCTCAGGCACCGCCCGAGACCTGGCATCCTCCACTTACAGGCATTATAACAATGTATAACCCTTAAGCAAAATATTCAATGGAAACGAATAAACCACGCGCCTCAATCCATGTTGGTGCAGACAAGAAATCTTTCTCTGCCCAAATGGGCAACGAGGCAGAGCGCAGAGGCTGGGACGAGAAACGCTACCAGTCAAAGAATGTTGAGACGGAGAAGAATAATCACTACAACTTCTCACGCAAGCACCTAAACTTTGAAGTCATCAAAGGATGCAAGGTCGTGCCTCTTGGTTCAAATCCTATTCCACTTCATCAACGCCTCCAGCAGCGTCACGATGAATTGGGGTTCAAACCATACATGGATGCCAATCATCATGACCAGATTGCGAAGAACAGTCCAAACGGATTGGTAAACATCATCTTCGGTGGCGACCACGAAGTGATGAAACGACTGGCCTTTGGCGAACAACAGATAGATACCTCTGACCCATACGCTGACAATAGTCACATCAAACTGATGCCAGCTATCTATGAATGGGCCAAGGACACCTATCAATTCTGCTGCCGAATGTGGAGCGAGGAAAATATCATCGGCTTTGACGTGCATTGTGATGAGACTGGTGTTCATGCTCATGCTTTGACCGTTCCTGTAGAGCAGGTCAAGAAACGTGGACGCATCGGCAGTCAGTATATCAGCAAGGACAATTCCGACAAAATACTATCAACGAAAGAGTGGAAGGCCTTGCCCAAGGAGGAACGCTGCAACTACATCAAGACAGAGTCAACAAAAGGTGTGGTAGAGCGTGTATCGTATGCTAAGGTATGGGGCGAGACGGCCAAAGACAAGTCCGAGTACCTCTCTGACCTCCACACAAAGTACTATAATGAGGTGGGAAAGAAGTATGGTTTGGAGCGAGGCATCCCATTCCAAGAACTTTCTGAGGAGGAAAAACGGGAACGCAGACATAAAAGCAAGGTTGTGTTGGAAGCTGAACGTCAGGCGAAACAGGCTATAGCAGAGGCAGAGAAGCTGAAAGCAGAGATTGAAGCAGAGGCATCTATTGCTACTCAGCAGAAAGAGAAAGCCCAGAAGGAATTGAAGTCGGTCCAATCTGGCTTCCTTGCCAAGATTTTTCAGCCAGGCAAGTACAAGAAAGAGAAAACAGCAAAACTCAAAGAGTCGTATGATGCTGGTGTCACGGAAACCATCGGTGCCTTTATCAAAGCAGCGGGATTGAAATGGAAAAGTGAACCAACTGCAGAAATCTTAGGACAACAATTCCGCATGTCATGGGACACGAACAAGAACCTTTACAATGAGTTGAAGAGCAAGGAAGGAACCATCTCATCAAAGTATGTTGAAATCCGAGGACTTCGTGCTAAAGTAACCACTCTCACAGAGGAAGTGAATGGACTCAAATACCGCTTGACACTCATTGATGAGAACGCCTTAGAGCGATTGCGCAACGCCAAGAATGCCGAAACCGCTCGTGCCGACAGGGCTGAGAGTGAACTGAACTCGCTTCGTTCAACTTACCAGAACCTCCTGGGAAAATGGAATGCCCTTTGGATTGAACCAGAGTACAACGAGGCAGCAAGGAAGGTCAAGGAGCGCAAAGAGCATGAGGCTCGACTTGCTGCTGAGAAGCAAGACCGATACCAGAACATTCTCAATCGTTTCATTGCAGAAGGACGAGCTGCCCTCAGAGCATTCGCACTTTCAAATAGAACGAACTTCAACGACAAAGAGGCTGCATCCATCTACTACGGCATCATGGCTGTTGCACATAAGATGGAATTGAGCCTTGGTACAAAGGACGGTATTAGCTCAGCCGTCAACAACTTCCTTAGTGGTGTATCATGGTATGATTGCTCAAAATTCAATCTAGAGTGCGTCACTAACTGGACACATATATTTGCAGAACGGGATGTGACCTACGAGCCATCTATCATAGACAACTTTATCTCTTTCGTTGATTATATGTCATGCAATGCAGAAACCTACACTTCTCTTGGTGGCTCCAATGGCTGTGCTGACCAACTCACAAATTGGGATGGTACAAAGAAACTTGGACTGGAATCTGTAACAAAGAAGAAAGGACGATCTTATTGAGGCACACAAAGCAAATAAGTTAGAGCGATTTGCAACAAATTGTACCTGCAAGTCGCTCTCACCTGTTAAAAATGTAGACAAAAAGCAAAGAATCTTAGGTATTTTTGTTTGTGTTCCGAATTTTATGACTATCTTTGTAGTCAAAATTTGACAATTCTACAGATGAATAATTACTGATGCTCACCTATATGAGCAAAGCCGCTAGAAATATATTATCCTTGAATCATGATGAAGCGATAGACTTCTTCATGAAATCTGAGCAATATCATGGATTTGAACTACCGGAGTACTTTTCTTTTGATGAAGTTCTGAAGTATGTCCGTGAGAAGGTAAGGACCATTCCTTATGAAGAATGCCTAAAAAAAGGTGTTTCTCCAGACTCTCTCTCAGATGTTAATCTTGATATCTTGCTCAATAAGGATGGACGCTATGCCGTTCGTCCTATCATCCTAGCCAATCCTTTCCTCTACTACTTCCTTGTGCGAGAGGTTTGTTGCGAAAGCAACTGGCAAGTAATAAAAGATTTGTTTGAGAAGTTCAATGTCCCTCATATCACATCTTGTGCTATTCCTGTCATCCCTAACGAGAAAGAGCCATTCCATAAGGCAACGACTATCAACAATTGGTGGAATAGTATGGAGCAACGTTCCATTGAATTGTCATTGGAATATCGTTATATGTTTGTGACGGATATCACCAATTGCTATGGTTCTGTCAATCCACAGACATTCGATTGGGCATTCACTCTGAAAGGAACATCTTTCGAAACCGAAGGTGAAAGCACAATTGCCAAAAATATACAGAAATATTTGTGTGCATTCCAACAGGGACGCAACATAGGCATTCCTCAAGGTAGTTCCATTTTCGATTTTGTAGGCGAGATCGTACTTGGATATTCCGACCTTCTGCTACATGAGGCATTGCAAGCAAAAGCAAAGAAGTACGAGGAACAAGGCAAAACCTTTCCTCCATACGAGATTATCCGTTATCGTGATGATTACCGTATTTTCTGTAGCAACCGTGAAGCGCTCGAAGACATCTCCTACATCCTGCAGCAGGTCTTGGGGCGACTGAACTTCCGCATGAATAGTCAGAAGACCAAAATTAGCGACAGCATTGTGACTGATGCTGTCAAGTCTGACAAGCTGGCTTACATCTACAACACTCCCATCTTCAACAAGAAAGGTGTTGATTTTGATAGCTACGAAAAGCATTTACTCTTTATCTTAATGTTTGCCCGTCAATATCCTGATAGCGGTTCTGTAAAGATCATGCTATCTGATATCGACAAACGAATAGAAGAACATCTACAATCGCTCGAAGAGAATAATAATTCAAAAGCTGAGCATTGGGAATCTGTTGATCTTGGCGAAGATGCAATACCGTCTAAATCAAAAAGCATATTTTCTGAGCTTAAGGCCTACAATCGTACTAAATATATTCCAGGAGGTAGCATACGTGCTCTTTCAGCCATTTGTACCCAGATAGCACTTGAAAATGTGGGTTGTGTACACTATGCTCTTCGTGTCATTAGCCGCATGATTGATTCTCTTAAAGATATGAAAGAAAAACAATCCATTATAAACCTCGTCTATCATAAACTCTGCAATCAGCCAAATTCTGACTATAATCAGCTTTGGCTACAGAACATGACCTATACTCAGGACAAGAATACTGGCACATCACCATACTCTCTTCGACTTTGCCAGCTTGTTGCAGGCAAAGAGATTCTACCACTATGGAATAATCAGTGGTTGAATTCTGAATTGGCTGAGAATCTCCCTTATGATTCTATTGTAAACAAGGAAATCTTGAAGAAGGTTACACCTGTGATTATGTTTAGAGAAACAAGAATGTATAACGAAATTATTGATTTGTAATATTATGTATCTAGATTTTATCAAAGACATATTTCAGCTCCATGACTATATATGTATTGAGTGCGGGAATGAAAAAACAGAAGGTTTTATAGTTAAAATAAGCAGTGAACTCATTGCTATTAAGACTTCTACAGGTATAGTTATAAAAAAAGATGCAGATATCACAAATGTGTATTCAGTTGACAGGACAGCAGAAGAAGCCCACACGTCTTTTGCTGATAAAGAGATGCCGAGTGATTCCTCTGCTATTTCTCAAGAATCTTCTACAGAAGAAATACAGGACATGCCTACGCCCGAACAAGACAATTCTCTCAACACCATGGAAGAACAAGCTTTACCAGTATCTCATCCTATAGCCACATCCTTTCAAATCACAGAAAAAGTCGAGAGCAAAGACACAGTATATGAAACTCCTAAACCACAAGTAAAAGTTGTCGGTTACATAGATTTGTCAAAAATAAGAGACCCGAGAAAGAAGAAAAACACGAATACAGCAAATAACACCGTATTAGATTCATCCAAATCTGAAACCATTGCACCATCCCCACAGACAGCCGCTCAAGAAAAGAAAATAATCAAAAGCAAATCTGCTTCTTTGAACACTGCTCTAATTGAGAATAAAATCAATGGGCTTTTACAATCTGGGAAAGCAATTGAAGCACTAGCTCTAATAAATGACTATCTAAAACACGACAACTGCACGGGGAAATTCAAAAGTAGCCTATTATTAAAGAGGGCCCAAACGTATTCTGCTCTCTCAGATTATGAAGCTGCAAAAGTAGCATATATGGACCTTATTGAATACAATGAATCCATAAAAAGTCCTGTAAATAATTTAAGCCATTTATATACTGAACTTGCGAGATTACAGAATCAAACAGATGAATCTAAAGAGATTATTCTGGAAACATTAGGAAAAGCTTTAAAATACAATCCGAGCAATAGTTATGCTTCTACTCTTTTTGAACAAATAAATTCCGGTAATTATCAGATTAAAACTTATAATACAGAAGACAATCAACTCCTTCTTGATTCAGAAGAATTGTCTACAACGATTAGTAAAATGATCGATATAGATATTAAGGAGCATACGTTTAGCCATGAAAAAATTATTAAAAATGGAGGCGAATCTACCCCGAGTATTGCGAAATCAATTTACGAAGAAGCGAAAAGAACTAAAGATGTTGATATGTCAGAAAGATATCCAGTATATTTGGAGGCGGCAAAAGCATATAGTATTTTGCCTGTTGGTAGTTATGACATCCAAGAATATCTGGAGTCTGTTGCATATTATGCTATTCTAAAAGGTAATTCGTTATTTATTAGGTTTAAGAAGATTCTTGCGGAGGACACCCCCAATATTGTAATGCTGACCCATATAAAAGATAGTGCATGCAGTTATTATATTGAGTCCCTTAATCTGCTATCGAATATTGAAGGAGGACACCTTCTCACAATTTTGGCCAATTATTTGAAAATGAATATTGCATTGGTTAATGTTCAAAAAGGAGTTAAGCCAAATATATCTGGACAATTTAATAAGGTTTTCTTTAACTGTGTTAGTAGTTCTGACTCGAATATTAATTTAATTGCTTGGGCAACAATTGTTGCAGTTGGTACAGCTAGTCCAAAAGCATGGAATAAATTATTTTGGATTAAAGGCGGAACAGGAGGATTATATAATGTTATGACGTCGCCAGAAAAACGTCAAAGTATTTATTCCATATTGAATAGAATTAACGACGACCCTGTAAATACAGATTTAATGCCTGGCGAATTCTTGAAAAGATCTTTTGCTAATCGGACAAGACGTAGCAAGCAATTTAGGGAAGTCCTTGATAAAATATTAAAAACAGATTTTAATATTCATATGCTTACATCTTTAGACGCTCTTTGGAAGGGTGTCCCAGACTATATGGATTTACTGTCCGAGACAGATCAAGAATCAAAAAAAATTGGTGATAAAGTTCTTCGTAACCTTTTGCCATATACATCGAGGCAAAGTCAAATTGAGCGAACCAATCTGCTTTATCAAGCTCAAGATGATTTGGAAAATCAAATAAATTTTATTAATGGCAACACGACTTACTATGGTCGCACATTTTTCTTTCCTCTTTACACTAAATGGAAAACTATAATTCAGCAGAACTTAAAAGATAAAATTTCAAAAACCCTTCCTGTATTACAAGTTATCCCTGATCCTCACTACATTCTAAAAGATGGTGTAGATTTACTTGTTAATTTGATTATCAAAAACATTGGAGAAAGTACTGCGGAAGGATATCATTTAAATGTATCTTTAACGTCTTTAAACAGCGGCTCTGTAATCAAAGGTAAAAGTAATGAAGACAAAGAAATTCCTGTCGGCTCTTATTTCGATAAAAAAATGAGCCTACCAAAGGAGTTTAATGATTGTACTTCATTAGATTTAGTAGCGGAAATTTCTGCTGAATATCAAGGAGAATTAACAACAGCTCAACAATATAGATATACTCTTGAGTTGGAGCCAGAAACCTCTCTTACAGAGGAAGAGATCATGTGGAAAGACGGTCCCAAAATGTCGGGAGTTCTGTTCAAAGGAAGACAAGACATTATGGACAAACTGTCTCGTCATTATCTTTCGGTAGAAAGAGACAAACCATATATCTTGTATGGATTGACAAGAACAGGTAAGAGTTCTATTCTTCTTAACCTGAAAAAGGATTTGACAGGTAAATCCTTCATCAAAGAAGGAGATAAATATGATGTAATTTCTTTTGAATGGGATTTATCAGAAGCATCTGGCTACGGAAATGCAAAAGACATGTGGCAATATCTTTTACGTGATACTCTTTATGACGAACTAGGAGGATACTTGAAAGTGCCATACAGAACGGAATTGGATATCTCAGAGTATCCGCGAGCAAAAGATTTAAAAAAGATTTTGCTGTATTTAAAAGAGTGCAAAAAACATCCCATGTTCTTTGTAGATGAGTTTTCACATATAAAGATATTACTTGATAATCACATCATTAATACATCTTTTTTGCATACTTTACGTCAGTATTCTCTTGAGGGGCTTGCAAGCTTCATTTTTGCAGGAACTTATGATATCAAAGAGCTCATTAAGGATCCCAAATATGCTATTACAGGACAACTTGTTCATACTATCGAAGAGCAAATTAACGAAATAGACCCTGTCTCAGCCGAAGAATTAGTGAATGTGATGAGGGATAAACTTTCTTTTACAGAAGAGGCAATTAAACATATACATTTGTTGTCAGGAGATGTTCCCTATTTTATCCAAATAATCTGCAAATTCTGCGGATTCTATGCTGTTGAGAAAAAGCGCCGCAATATTGGGAAGCCAGAATTGGAGCATGTCATTAAGATTCTAACGGGAGAGTCGGATGGGGAAAAGGACTCACTGGTCAAAGTTTTACCTAAAACCATTTTCCAGAATAATCTATATAGTCCCCAAGATAAGAAAGAAGTTAATGTGCTCATTTCCAGTTTGTGTTATCTCAATGAGAACCTGGAAATACCAAGAAGTGTAAGTACACAAGAACTACAAGAACTATGGAGCAAAAATGGCATCGAAGCATATCGTCCCAAATTGGCAGAAGCAATAACTCTCTTATTAGAAAGAAAGGTTTTAGTTCAGTCTGAGGATGAGTTTGTTCCTGTTTACAGACTGTCTGTAGACCTCTTTAGAAGATGGTGGAAGGTCCATTATCCTGATATTAAATTAGAAATAACAACAATTCAGTAATTATGAAACAACCATTTGAAATAATCGACATTTCTAACAAGTTAAGTCTCTATGGAAGAGATACTTTGTTGAGAAAACTAATTATTCTTGCCAAAAGATGTGAGAACGCATCAATCATTGGAGCAAGAAGGTTCGGTAAAACATGTCTTTTGAAAAGTATAATTACAGAAATCAGAGATTCAAAAAATATTAAAGTCTACCCAATATATCTTGATTTTAAAACAGAAGACATTAAAGGTACTGATGCTGCTTATAGATACATGATTTCGTCACTGGTGGTTTCTCTAAATAATGATAAAATTTTTACCAGTGAAGAAGATTTCGGACTTATCAAAATTAGTCCATCCGACGATTGGACTGAAGTTGATGAACAACTATTATCACTTTCGAGTGTAAGACTGCAAACATGTTTAAAGAAAATAGTAACTTTTTTTGCAGCTTTCATGGAAAAAACCATTCTATTTGTCATTGACGAATATGAATATTTATTTAAATACGTACTTGATAGCCCTGCAAGTTTTATGAAATTGCGAGACTTAAGTACGAGTGTCATAGAAAATGATTTGCGACCATTTATTTTTTGGATCTCTGGTGCATTAAACTGGGATCATCTATGTTCTGTTATAGGGTCTGGAGAATGCAATCCAATATCTGCGACAGAATATGTTACCCCGATATCAAAAGAAGATTTCGTGAAAATGTGGAATGATGAATGCGAATTGATTGAAGATGAAGCATATAGAAAAAAAGTATTAGCAGAAGCAGAGTTTGCTTGGAAAAAATCAGGAGGAGTCCCCTTTTATGGAAAATTGATAGGCGCATATTTAGTTCGCAATAACTCCCTACCTGATCACACAATTTGCAAGCCATTTTTTAATGAAATGTTAAACAAAACCCTAAGTGTTGCTGAAATAAATACTCTAAAGATACTGGTAAAAGGACTGGGTACTGCTTCTACATCTTTAGGATATTCGTCATTATGTGATAAAGGCATTATTGTTAATGAAAAAAACAAGACTATATTGCCTATTGAATTTTTGAAAGAATATATTATGGCAGCTATAGCAGATAGTAATCTGTCAAAGCCCAAAAAGGCTGAACATGAATCAATAGTTTTTGAAATTAGTCAGATTATTGAAAACATTAATAAAACACAAGAAAACAAAAGGCGAAGTTATATTTTCAAGCCAACCGTTGACAGTATGTCTACATTCAAAGATCTCACAGGACCATGCTTCTCGACAGAGTTGTTTGCTGAATTCTCATGTGCCATCTATCGAATATATTTTGAATGGACAAAAGATACAAAGCCTAGAGAATTGTTACCTAACAACAATTTTAGATATAATGATTTTGCTCAGTATGTTGATATTGCAAGACACTCATTGGGAAAAACTCATCAAATGGATACTTTTGAACTAAGTGATGGAAAAAAGAGCAAACCAGACATGCTATTAGCTCTTTTGGGGACTGTTAATGAGCCGAAAGATCCTGATGAATTTTATAAGCTTCAAATGGCTTTCCTACGAATGTTTAAAACCACATTGCTAGAGATCCAAAACTATGTGCGCAAGAATTAAAGAAAAGGAGCAATGACTGACAATAATGGTTTTGAATGGACAGCAGAGATTGAGAACAATAGTGAGAATACATCTTTAATTCCCACTAAGAATTCAAGTGTACTTGCGGATACTCTTAATTCTCTCATTCTTGATGGAGACTTTCAAGCTGTGAAGGATTTTCTAAAAGAAAAAGCATTTACAGGGCGTAATATTCCCATTATAAATGCATGCATATCGCAGCTATTAAAGTCGGAAAAATTTCACTACATTAATTTCTGGGCATTTGTTAGGGTGCTAGTAATTCATGATGCATCGCTATTCTTGGCAACAATTAGTAAAAGCATTTCACACGACTTGCCAATTCCTCCATGTGAACCAAGTACATTGGATGACATTATCAAGAATGCTTTCATGGCGATTGACAAACTACATCACGCTATCAATCTTATAAGTATAGTATCTAAACAGCTGTCTTTTGAACAAAAAGAATTTATATTGAATTCTTGTTTAAACACGAAAAATCCAGAAACACTAAGCCAGGCATTTAAAATGCTTGGCATGCCACCAGCATTTGTTATTTCATTTTTAAGAAATAAATTAGACAACCCAGTGGTATTATATACACTTTATGATTATTATCACGTTGCTAATAAAAACAAAGAAATTTCCAATAATACATTGATTGAAGTATTCTCCATTCCATACATCAACATTCTAATTAATGATCTTAAAAACAAAGGTGGGAAATGTCTGGACATCGCATATTTGATAGAGTACGATCTACGAATAGTAAACCAATGCAAGAATAAAAAACTATACAGAGATGTCTGCGAATTAGGACATAAGGGATACAACACCTATTATGCGACAATTAGAGGTAAGGAACGAATAAAAGAGAATATTAGCAATCTAATATTCAATGACAAAGACTACAATTTTAAAGTTATTGGGAGATTAAAAAAATATCATGTTCTTTTGCATACAACAACTGGTCTTCGAGCATTACTCCCTATCGATTTGAGTGTTAATGTTCTTGATGACCAAGTACAGGCATTTATATATAAACATGACAAGAAGAATGGTGTACTGTATACTAGCCAAATAGAGGTTCCCAAACACTATGTTGAACCAAGTCTTTTAGATATTGGCAGCGAAGTAGTTATCTCTTTTTCCTTATACAATGGCGTTCTATATCCTCATTTAAGACGCTTAACAGGGCTTTTTAGCGTTAAAGTTAGCAATATGCACATAGTTGATGACTTTAGGGCGAAATACAGAGCTAAAGTGAAAAAGAAAATAGGTAATTTTAGATATTTGGTTGAGATTATCGATGTTATAAGTTAATTTATATTGTATAGTTTTTATGCCCTCAATAAATATTACAGTCGCAATTGATACTCAGCAATCTTTTGTTGCTAAGATTTTACGGACAACAAAAGGTGGCTGGATTTGTTCAGTAAGTGATAGAGAAGTATTCCTTCCTGGCAGTCAGCTTTATAAGGATATTAACGATTATGAATCCGTTGTTGGAAGAAATGTAAAAGTCATGGTTCAACGGATTACAGGTAATAGTATAGTGGTTTCCCATAAAGATTATGTGTCAAAAATATTTGAGCGCAAAAGAATTATCCAAAATTTGGAGAAAGGGCAGAAACTGGTTGGAATCGTAAGGCATATCTCTGAAAAAGGAGTGTATATTGATGTTTTAGGTATTATAGGATTTATGCCAATAAAAGAAACCATTACTGGTTCTGATTATACTATTGGACAAAGTATAGAAGTGGCAGTTTCAAAGATTGACATTGATAAATCAATTCTTTTGTTAAGTACAAAGCTTTTCCAAAAAATAGTGGAAAAGGAAACTAGGGAAATAGAAGAAACCTCCCAATTTGAGAAACGCACTCAGAATCTTGAAAAATATAATTCTGAAGATGATGTTACAGGGACTGTAATTAAGAAAACTAAAAATGGATATCTCTTAGAACTACCTGATAATGTTCCTGCATTTTTGCCAAATGAAGAAATGCCAGCGCTTCATCGTTGTAGGGTTGGGGACAGTATAGATGCAACTATTTATGATTTCAATTATGACAAAGCGAGCGTATATGTGAGCATAAATAAGCTATTTGAAAAAAAGTGGTATAAGTTAAAGAATCTTGTAGACAAACATATTGTTCCAAACCAGACAGAGCTATATGGAAAAGTGGTTTATCTAGAGCGGAATCTTGTTACATTAAGTTTTAATGAAGACTGGGGCGCATTTTACGGCTATATAAAAAGCGAAGATCTTGCATGGGAAAAAGTACAGAGTGCTGCAGACATCGTCTTTTTGGGTGAAGAATTAAAAGTAAGATACTTATATGACAATAACCGACGTTTGTATTTTGATTTAAAGTGGCAACAAGAAGAATTATATCCCCAGAGCCTATTTGATTTGGAAACAGAAGATTTGTTAGGTACGATAGGTATTACCGGCACTACATTTATCGCAAAAACTTCCATTGTTTCAAGAAATAGCCCCACTAATGATGCCGTAAAGAAAATTGCAGCGTTTGCAAACAATATCATCTCCATCGACCCTAAGGATAACTATGCACAATTAGTTGACAAATATACAGGTGCAAATATCACCGCACTAATTTCCCCCAAATATGCTTATGGCCTTGAAAATGAAAAATATTACAAGTTTAGTTTAACAGTAGCATCTTCTGACAAGCGAAGAAAAGAGCATAGGCCTTATATGTTTTTGGCAGAGTTGGAGGGTGGCGCATTACCTGTTGCCAATCCTTATAAAGATTTAGTAGAAAAAAGTTTTAAGGAGAACAAAACACCAAAATCTAATAGAGAATCAGCAAGCTATCTTAAAGAAATTGGTGCGGACATGTATACTGACAGAGACCGAATGTTTTATGAATTGCTCCAAAATGCAGACGATGCTTCATCTCATAAGGGTGTAAAGGTGATGGTCCAAATAAAGGGTGATTACCTGATTTTTACACATGATGGTTTTTCTTTCTCTCGTCAAGACTTTAGGTCAATCGTATCAACGGCCAATAGTACCAAGCGACTTGACCGAAAAAAAACAGGTTATAAAGGAATAGGTTTTAAAAGCGTATTTACAGATTCAGACAAGGTATATATCAAGACTGGAGGATTTTTTTTCGTTTTTAATAAAACTGCAGACATATTTAAAGCAGATAATTTCAGAAAATTCTACCAATATGTAAACCCACTATACACAGAAGACCAATTACAGGTCTTCTTTGAAGAAAATGCAGAATACGAGAATGAATATGAGGGTGTAGAACATCTCCCATGGCAACTCTTGCCTTTTTGGGTAGATGAGTGTCCTCAAGAACTCCAAAGTACTTCATTTACCAGGCACTGCAACGTTGCTATTGCACTCAATATGGGTGTCACTGCTGAAAAATACAGAGACATTATTAGGGGTATTATAGAGAATCCCCGTTTTATGCTATTTTTGCGGAATACCCGGCGGATTCAGTTAGAAGAACCTGTAGATGATGAGTATGAGAAGAAGTGGGATGTTATTAGTATTGCAAAACAAATAGACTTGGATACGAATACAACTACATTAAAGAATTCTTTTGAGAAAGAAGAAAAAGAAGTATCATACATTGTGCGAGAAGGAAACGAGATTGATGTAACCAATGAGTCTTTTGACGCATGCAATATTCCAATGAAAAAAGAATGCAAGGAAATAGCAGGGCGTGAGAAATGGTATATGTACCAAATGGTCGATAATCTACCTGTGCCTATTACGTCCATTCCTGAAAGAATCATAGCTGCTGATACAACTACTATTTCGTATGCCATTATGCTAGACGAGAATGGTCATTCGATATGTATTCCAGATAAAACCCCGTCTTTATACGCATATCTGCCTATGGAGGACAGGCGATACCTATTTCCATTCTTTATTAATGCTGATTTCGAATTGTCATCAAATAGACAAGAAGCAAAACGTGTTAGCGTTTGGAACGAGTATTTATTTTACAACATTGGGAAAAACATAGTTTCATGGATAGCAACAATAGCAAATGCCACTCATCCAGACTATCTTTCCTTGTTGCCGCAATCATTCTTTGTAGAAGAATTGGAAGAAGGTAAGATAGACAGGCTGGCTTCTCAGTTTAACCGTGGATATAAAGAGGCACTCATTGAAACGGAATTTATCCTAAATGACAGGGAGAACATCGTAACTCAAAAGGAGATTATCATTGACGAGTCCGGCTTTGCAGACATAATAGGTGCTGATGCTTATTGTAGTCTTATTGACACAGAGAAAAGGATGCTCCACAACAGCATCAAGGTCTCTCCACTGAACAATAGAACTATTTTTACGGAAATAGAGCACGTCCAGACGGGTGAACTGATTGAAAAGATACTAGCGCCTAACAACAGGTTTAGGTTACTTCGCTTTTGGCGTAGTCTTCCTGCTATCACAAGGGCTTTGGTATTAGCTCACATCGCCAATATGCCTGGCAACAAGAAAAACCTCAATGATTATATAGAGGATATTCCTGCATATACCTGTATGGGCAGGCTGATGAGTTTAAAAAAATTGATAAAGTCCGATAAGGTCATATTAAGATCAGATGTTATTGCAGGGATTGAAGATATAGTTGAAAAACTTGGCATAAGAATTACCGATGAAGAAGAAACTCAGCATCCTTTCCACGCTAAGGTCGAAGAAGCTATGATTGGTTATTCTATTCATGTCTTTAACATTATAAAGAGCCTATCATCAAAGAAAGATTGTTCTCTTTCTACTTCGGAGAAATACCAACTGTTCAGTCATTTCACAACTCCTAAGAGGAATATTGAGCATGACAGCCTGACGGATTGGAGTATATTCTGTAATCAACTGGGCAACAATGTTCAATTATGCCAATTGACTCATATTGATAGTTCCCTCTATAATAATATCACAGATCAATTTGTTATTAGCGAAGATGAATATAGCAAAGGATCTCGTGTCATCGATCGTTATTTGATGAAGGAGAAAGACCAATACGAAGGTATTATTATAGATAATTGGGAGTCTTTGGTTGCAGAGGTTCAAGAAAGTGAAGAAAAAGCATGTTCTTTGTACAAACTGGCTTCGACAACATATACGGTTGCTGAACATGAACAAGTAAAAGAAATACAAGCATTCCCTGTTACTGAAAAAAGATTTGTGTTCTCTAAAGGGCAGATGCAATTACTTTCGGAAGTTATCTTGAACGAAAAACTCTCCAGGGATGATGATGCTACGAAAATAATAGAAATGTTGACTGGGAAAAGTGTACCATCTGTAGCGGTTTCTAAGGCTGTAAAGCAAGTACCATTCGAATGTAAGAGCCAAAAACTAGAGGATATTACAATTCTTTCGGATGTGATTTTAAGCCAAGAACAGGTAACAGTCCTTCTTCGGTATTGTTCATCAAATGACGAAACAGTCTTTACTAACTATGCAATAGACGCGAAAGAAGGCAACATTACCTTTACAGCACTACCAAAAGGCTCTGTGGTTGCATATACCAGCAATAAAGTGTTGAAGGATTTTATCAATGATAAATGCAGCTGCATATATTTGCTGCCTGACGAATTCGCACAGTATTCCAAATTGAGAGGTGTATTTACAGACGACACCCTTTTGATTAAGGTTCTTGAGGTTATCGGTAACGTCAAAGAGTATGAACAAGTCCTTCTTCCTATTTATAAAGAGTCTATAAGTAAGGTAAAGACATTGTATATTTCTCACTTGTCGGCAATAAATCTCAATGAAAATAGTTGCAAGGGGAAAAGTGATATTAACGTACAAACATTACTCTTGGCAAGTTCTATTGAAAAGCCGGAAGCAGAACTGTTCGAAACTTTGCGCAACATCATTAATATCACATGTGGCGTTTCCACAACTGCCTTGTCAAGCATTAAATTAGACCATACGATAGAGGTTAATGGAAAATCATTCCCGTTATCAAAGCTCTTACCAAATGAGGACAATATGGCAAAGCTTGTGGATACGCTAAAGGAACGAATTGAAGAGTTTGTCCCTATATCATTTACAAAAAAATTGTTTGGTTCAAAAGTAGATGAAGGCAGAGCCAATTCCGTATTTGAGGTGTTGAATAAAGCAAATGTTGTTCTTGAGAATGGCATCCAAATTGCATTTGTTCTAGAATACGCAGCATGTAATAAGAAGTTCGGTGTTGTATGTAATGTATTTGATTCTGGAACCAACCCTGTCGCAAAGGCATTATGCGGGAAATGGATGCTTCAATATTATTCATTCGTAAATCCGTCTTCAATTCTTAATGACAAGTATGGTGACTTAGGGAAATATCTGGCTCTACCATACTCAAACAACAACATTCAGTGTCATATTATTAAGGATTTGTCAAGCTTCAAATGCTTGAAGGAAAAATTGTCAGAAGAAGAATCTTTTGATTTGCTTGATTTTGTTTATGAAAAATCGTCAGCAAATATGGTTATTTCTTCTGAAGATGTAGGCTTTTTAAAAAGAAGTCTTGGTTTAACTGGTGCTCATTATGTTGTGTCGGAAAACTATTCGTTACAAAATGAGAAATTGCCAGAAATCATTGAAAAATGGAGGACAACAAAAGATTCAGACGTACGGACAACCGTACTATGCAATGTGTTCGGCATTATCAATGAAGACTCAAATGTAGTACTTGTCAGAAAATTCTTGGCAGATGGAACTCCATTTACAATAACTGATAAAGACAAAATTACATCAGCCCTAACTTGCAATTGGCTAAGTGGTAAAGAACTCTTGATGAACGACAATCAATATCTCCTTCTGCAAGGTGTAATAAATGATGATAGTTATATTTGTGAAAAGGATGAAGCTGCATTATCAAAGTGCGTTTCTCCTGAAAATCTATACATGACTTTCTCTGATTATCATATATATCAATATGATGGAGAAATTCCATGGCATGCAAAGTTAAAAGCCAGCAATTATATCTTCCACCATTATAATGAAGGCGATATTGCTTTATCGGGATTAAACATCTTCATAAATGTCAAACAGATAGACAGTATTATCAACCTAATACGTTCGTTGGTGAACACTGGAGACTTCTCGACAGATGATTTCTTCCAATTCTTCGAGCAGTATCAATCAAGATTGTCTGGTTCATTTGAGGGCGAGATTGACGATGATTTGGATTCAGAAGCACGCTCTGCTGCTAGTGAGATGGCAAAACAAGAAGCTGTTAATTGGCTTACAGCTAAGGGGTATGACACATCGAATGTTCAGACAGAGTATTCGTTTGTCAATGGTGTCAAGAAAGATGGAGTTGAGTACCATATCGTGGTTAAGAGCTTCCGAACAAAGAAAAATGTTCTGAATGTCAATCCTAACGAATGGTTGTACTTGTTAAAAGCGAACTCTCGACTTATGGTCTATTTAGGCCATATGACATTTGCTGTTTTTGACAGAAAGATACTATTGGGCAATAACGATTTCTTAAAGCTAAGAATCTCTACATCTAATTTTGAGGTTGAGAAAGGAAGACTCGATGATGTAATAAGCCGATTGGCAAATGATATGAAATATTTTGAACGTACTCATTTTGTATTTGAGCATATTCATGAAGATATTCTTTCCAGTGCAAATTCTCTTGATGATTATAATTTCTATAGTACAAATTCAGAAGAACAATTTACAGCAGCAAACGATAGCGATATATTATGATAATAGAAAGGCAGAAGCAACGGCAGTTCCTTCAAGACGAATTGAAGAAACAAACAGATGAGTTCAAAAACAAGTTGGAATCATCTGCACAAGATTTGCTATTGGATAAACATGAGTTGTTCGTGGCAATCTTTATCAAATATATGGAAAATGGGGAAATGCTGTTGAAATTTCCTGCTTCCAGACCATTGCCAAGAAAGAATGAACATTTCTATTGTTTTACGTTGCCAGACTGTTTGAGAAGATATAAAGACTGGGGCAGTCAAACATATGGAGACCTTATAAAAAAAGAAACACAAGCAACGGAGATAAGATGTATTTGGCATAGCTCGTCAGATAATCCATTATTTGTGTTGGCAGGTTTTAAGGGCGGTTCCGAAGAATTTAAGAACTATATAGAAAAAACTCCTGGTGGAGTTGTAGTACTCGGCCCCCAGATTCCACCATTTGAATATCTAGCAAATCTGGAGAAAGTTACATACTCTGTTCATGGAAAATGTTCAGAAATCTTAGATGCAGACTACAATAGATTACTATGGGAGCCTGAATTATTGGCAACCAAAGACAATATGACCAGCATAGTCATGGAGCAGTTGTCAAAATACGACTCCGTGATTATCCAAGGTCCTCCAGGCACCGGTAAAACATTTAGAATAGCAGCCTTGTGTGAGGAACTCTGTTCAGATGGCTATTCTGTTTTAGTGACAGCATTAACAAATCGAGCACTTATGGAAGTGGCTGAAAAGCTGAAAGATTCACTTGTAAAGGACAAAAAGGTCTATAAGACAAACCTTTCTACTGACGAAACAAAAGAGGTACGAGGCATTCTAAATGCAGAGAAAATGTTTTCTATTCCAGGGAAGTTAATGTTGTCTACTTTTTACATTTCGAGCGGTTCAGCAGCCAAAAACTATCAAGGGCCATTGTACGACTATGTAATAGTTGATGAAGCAAGTCAAGCATTCCTTACTATGCTGGCTGCAGCAAACATGTTAGGAAAAAAGAATCTTTGGGTGGGAGATGTTTGTCAGATGCCTCCTATCGTGAAGACAACGAAAGATAGGATAAGGAAGCAAGGCTATGAGCCGTTAATTGATGGATTTGATACTCTAACGATGTCGAATAGGTTCAAAACATACCAGTTAAGTGATACTTATAGATTAGGAGAAAGAGCAGCTTCATTTACTGGATTGTTTTATAATGGGAATCTCAAATCCATGTCAAATAGCGATTTCCGCCAGATTGAACAATTTGACGGTCCTATTATAGTTCCCATGGACCTACCTGTAGGAGATCCGACTCCTACAATGGCAATTCAAAAGGCAGTTTCGATTGCTTCAGACGTACTCAGCAAAGACAAACATTGTAAAATAGCCATTCTAAGCCAATTAATAAAGACTACAGGCGCTTTACAAGTGGAAATCGCACGTCAATTGGGCAGTATTAATAACATATTAGTTGATACAGTTGCTAGAGTTCAAGGTCTGACGCGAGATGTTACGATATATGTAATTCCTGATACCGATGCGCAGCTTTATAGTCTCGAAAAACGATTGTTCAATGTTGCAACGAGTCGTGCTATAAGGAACACGTATATCATCTGCCCTAAAAACATTGTAGAATATACATATATGTCAGCTGAAGTTAGAAATTATTTGACAAAATTAATAAGTGAATTAGGTTAATATGACAGAAGTCGAATTACAACAATATCTACTCAGTGAGTACCCACAGGAAGATACATGGTATGGATGGGTATTCAAAATACAAAGTCTTTGCGTATCAAAATAATACAATAGCTATGGCACTGGCAATAAACATAGAAGACCTGCTGAACAAGCAGAAGATTGAATCCAATAGGATTGAGTTTAAGAAGGGTTGGAATCCGGCAAGCATATACCATAGCGTGTGTGCTTTCGCCAATGATTTCGATGACCTGGGTGGAGGGTACATCCTCGTGGGGGTGGATAGTGATGATGCAGGGATGGCTATCAGGCCAGTAGAAGGTGTCCCTATCGAAAAGATTGATGGCATTCTACAGGAGATGGTGGGCTACAACAATAAACTGTCACCATACTATATGCCCAGAACGAGCGTTGAAGAGGTGGATGGAAAGCAGGTATTGGTGATATGGTGCCCTGCCGGCATCAATCGTCCTTACTCTGTGCCTGAGAATGTGACGGCAAAGAGTGGTAGCAAAGAGTATTTCTACATTCGTAGTGGGTCGAGCAGCATCATCGCCAAGGGCGAGGTGCTGGATGAACTGCGTGAATTAGCCAGTCGTGTGCCATTTGACGAGCGTGGCAACGATGATATTCAGTTAGGGGACATTTCGCTGGTACTACTTCGCGACTATCTTGTTAAAGTGGGTAGCAGACTGGCTGACCAAGTGGCAACGATGCCTCTTCCGAAGATTCTTGATCAAATGGAACTATACACGGGTCCAAAAGAGAACCGCTTGATTCGTAACGTGGCAGCCATGATGTTCTGCGAGAATCCGAGCAAGTTCTTTCCCTACACTCAGATTGATGTGGTGACATTCCCTAATGGCAAGCTGAAAGATCCAAATAATTTCACGGAAGTGACATTCAAAGGTAGCGTACCTCAGATGATAAAAGAGACGATGGGGTATATCAAGAGCAATGTGCTCAAAGAGCATGTACGCAAAGTTTCTGGAAGGCAAGAGGCAGACCGTTTTTGGAACTACCCCTACGATGCTATAGAAGAAGCAGTCGTAAATTCGGTTTATCATCGGGATTTCCTGCAGCATGAACCTATCGAGATAACGATTGAGCCATCAGGAATCTCAATTCTTAACTGTCCAGGTCCTGACCGCAGTATTCCAAAGGAAGACATAGAAAGAGGCGACATGCTCAAGAGCCGCCGCTATCGCAACCGTCGTTTGGGTGACTTCTTAAAAGAACTTGACCTGACAGAAGGGCGTTCAACGGGAGTCCCGACCATTCAGGCCAAACTGGCTGAGAATGGTTCGCCTCGTGCTATCTTTGAGACGACCGACGACCGCCTGACTTTCTTGGTAACGATTCCTGTTCATGAAGGATGCAATAAAAGTTCGGAGATAGCTACCGAAAGTTCGGAGAAAGGTTCGGAAACAAGTTCGGAAAGAGGTTCGGAAACAAAAGATATGATAATTGAGATTATTGCACAGAATCCACATGTGACCGCAGCAGAGATTGCCATGCAATTAAGTATTTCTTCAAGAGGAGTAGAGAAACAGATACGAAAACTACGTGAAGCTGGCATTATCAAGCGAATTGGTGGAAGATACGGTGGCTACTGGGAAATCACAACGAAAGTCGATAAATAATAATGATATATATGTTATTCGGAAATAAGATTAAAGAGCTCAGAGACGAGCAAGGTTTGTTGCAACGACAGTTGGCAGCATTCTTAGAGATTGACACCCCAATGTTCAGTAAGATTGAACGTGGTGACAGAAGGGCAAAGCGTGAGCAGGTCATCAAACTTGCGGAATATCTGCATCAGGATAAAAAGGAGATGCTAACTCTATGGTTGGCAGATAAGTTCATTGATGCTGTTGAAGATGAGCAAGAACGTGACCTCTGCAACGATGCAATTATTGTCGCCCAGGAGAAAATAAAGACAATGTAATGACTATGGAGATAGACATCTTCCCGATTCCATCCTCAAAGGGAGTCCATCGTTATATAGGCACGGCATTCTTAGGACTAATTATTATTTCCTATATAATTGGTTCCTATATGCTGGCCCAGAAACTTATAGGTGAGGACAAGGAGCTGTTATGCCTCCTTGTCGCTATACCTATTTTTATAGGAGGATATGCCGTATTCATTCTGTTGCTTCACTGCATCAAGCAATTCCTTTATGCCTACTTCAGACTCAACAGAAAAGAGCTGAACAATCTTGCAGACCAAGAAAACTTGGATGCTTACATCGTAAAGCATCTGGAGGAGATTCAGAAGAAGTTGGACAGAGAACCCGAAGCAGAAATGCCTCAAAGCAATGTCGTACCCCAATCGATACAACAAGAACCCAAGTTGGAGGCTGATGATTTACAACCAAAGATTATTCCTCAGCTCGAAGATGCCCTCAAAAGTGCCCAGCGAGATTTGGCTCTGTTCATGCAGCAGCTGCACATTGACCGCATCCAATTGACAGAGGCAAAAGAAAAGCATGACAGAGAGAAACTGGAAAACATTCTCAGATATACGCGTCTCGTATTCCTGCCTCATGGATTCAGTGATGAAGAATTGTATCAGATTGAGGAAGCAGTCAAGTTGCTTGTACAATACAATGGCATCGTCAACTGCGTCTCCGTCAAGATTGCGAAGAACAAGTTGAAGCAGGCAGACTTGAAAAACTTTGCCTGGAACATCGGGTATCAATATAACATAGACTCAGAAGTACTGGCGATGTTTGTACTCAGCTTGTTCCATTCCTGGTTCAAAAACACTGAGAAGGAAACCATACGCAAGACGCTCCGCAATACGAATGGTGCATACTCAATCAAGATAGACGAGAACATAATAGACCATCTGCCTCAGTTGGAAGAAAAAGTGCTTGGCAAGAATCACCAATAGTGTATTTATCGATTCCTATGCTTGTTTATCACAACCACCTCTATTATATCTCCTTATCGTTCACGCGCATTTGTAAATATCTGATACACAATAGCGTTTAGATTCGAGGAAGTGAAATAAACATATATTTTCACATAACACAAAAAAGCGATTGCCGGTTATTTCCGACAATCGCTTTTTTGTGTTCAAATCCGAAATCCTATCAGGGAAATATCACTTGATCTCAAACGTATCCGCGTCCTTCCATGCAGGAAACTTCCCCCTTAGATCTTCCAGGTCTGCACGGGTAAGCGTACATGTGCGAGTGACCTCCTCACGCTTGCCGGCATCCGCCAGCTTTTTCCCTTTCGGAGAGAAGATCATGGAATCGCCCCGGTAAACAAAGCCCTTACCGTCGATCCCTACCCGGTTCACCCCGCAGACATACGCCATATTTTCCATTGCACGTGCCTGGAGCAACGTCTTCCATACTTTTTTACGCGCCTCGGGCCAGTTGGCGACATAGATCAACAGATCGTATTCGTTGTCCACGTTCCGGCTCCAAACCGGGAAACGAAGATCATAACAAACTTGCAAACAGATATTCCAGTCCTTATACCGTACGATCGTCCGTTTATCCCCGGCTGTGAAATGCTGGTCTTCGCCCGCCATCCGGAACAAATGTCGCTTGTCATACAAATAAGTTTCACCTTCGGGCGTGACGAAAAAAGCACGGTTGAAATATTTCCCGCCTTCTTTTGCAATGAAACTACCTGCCACAGCAAGCTTATATTTCTTCGCCCACCTCTTTATAGTAGGAATAGTAGGCCCGTCCATCGTGTCGGCCAGCTTTTCCACATCCATAGAAAAACCCGTTGTAAACGTTTCCGGCAAAACGGCTATGTCCGTCTTACCGCTGACCCGTCGGAGCAGTTCTCCATAATAACCCAGATTTTCATCTCTGTCCTCCCAAATAATATGAGACTGGACCATACTGATACGCAAATTGTCTGCCATGATATTAAATTTGAACAAAGTTTTCCGGGTGACAAGCTGTCACTCCTCTGTAATGCTCACGGATATCACGGATATCTTTATCCGCATCACCCGTAGGATAGAATACCCCTTTAAAACCGGCCTCTTTCTTTTTGTAATCGAAATAAGCCATCAGGATAGGCACGTTGGCTTTCTGTGCGATATAGTAAAATCCCTTCTTCCAGTCATTCACCCGTTTGCGTGTACCTTCAGGAGTTACGGCCAGCTGGAATTCTTTCCGCCGATTGAACTGGCCAACCATCTGATCCGTCACCGAAGTCCGCTTACTGCGGTCAACAGGCACTCCGCCCAACCAGTCAAACAACAGGTTGAACGGAAAAAAGAACCATTCCTTTTTAATCAGGAAACTGGCGTTACGGCCAATCGAGGTATAAAACAGTTTTCCTACGATAAAATCCCAATTGCTGGTATGCGGAGCCACACATATCACACATTTAGGCACATCCTCCACTACCGGCCCAAGTTTCCAGCCGGCCAAGCGAAGAAGTGCCTTACTTATAGCTTTCTTCATTCTTTACTTTCTATTTGCTCAACTCTCCGATTTCAGTTGCTATTGCATTTATTTCCGTTTGCAGGTCCGCCCGCAATTTACAATAATATTCTTTCACCCGTTTCTTGTTTTCTTTTCCGTCCGGACGGTTGGCACGGCGAATAAATTCATCTTGCATATCAAGTACTCTCGCCATCACCACGTCGGCTTTCTCCGAATTGACACCCGGAAGATACAGCTTACAAAACAAAGCTTCCGAAAACAAATCGCCAGCCACATAGCTGATGTCTCTCTTTAAAATTCTTCTTTTAGCCATAGTTGTTTACATTAAAATATCTACAAATCTACATAATTCATTCATTAAACAAACCCTATAGTTGAAAAAAAGACAAAAATTCGTATCTTTGTCACCCTAAAATATCTGATTATAAACAAAATCGTTTATGGATAATACAACAACAACGCCAGAATATCTTTTCGAGAGCAGTTGGGAAGTATGTAATAAAGTTGGCGGTATCTATACCGTCCTTTCAACAAAAGCGCATACGTTGCAACGATCGTTTAAAGATAAGCTGATCTTTATAGGACCCGATGTGTGGACCGATACAAACGCTCCCGACTTTATTGAAGATGATGTTCTGTTTGCTGACTGGAAAACTTATACGAAGACCACAGAAAATCTGAAAGTGAAAGTAGGCCGATGGAATGTCCCGGGGACACCTCCCGTAATCTTAGTGGATTTCAAACCTTTCTTCAAAGAAAAAGATTCCTTTTTCTTCTCGATGTGGGAAAGTTTCCGAGTGGATTCGATCCATGCGTACGGTGACTACGACGAGTCTTGTATCTTCGCTTACGCGGTAGGTAAGGTCATCGAAAGTTTTTATCATTTTTACAAGCTGGAAAACAAAAAGGTTGCCGCTCTGTTCAATGAATGGATGCTGGGAATGGGTGCGCTCTACATCAAAAAACAACTCCCCGCCGTCGCAACGCTCTTCACGACACACGCCACATCTATCGGCCGTTCCATCGCCGGAAACAACAAAGCCCTGTATGCTTATATGGATGGCTACAACGGCGACCAGATGGCCGGGGAGCTGAATATGGAGGCGAAACATTCGTTGGAAAAACAGACAGCCTTGCATGTGGACTGCTTTACTACCGTGAGCGACATCACTGCCCGCGAGTGTAAACAATTGCTGGACAAAGCACCGGACATCGTCACGCCGAACGGCTTCGAGCCCAACTTCGTCCCGTCCGACAAAGAATACGACAAGAAGCGTATGGCAGCCCGCCGCGACCTGCTCAACGTCGCAGAGAAACTGCTCGGATGCCCCATCTCACCGGATGCTTTCCTGGTTTCAACCAGCGGTCGTTACGAATACCGCAATAAAGGTATCGACGTCTTTATCGAAGCAATGAACCGGGTACGCACTTCTGGCAGACTCCAGCGCGAAGTCGTCGCCTTCATCATGGTTCCGGCTTGGGTACGCGATGCACGTGCAGACCTGAAAGAAGTCATCGACAAGAATATCCGCACCACCTCCCCCATGCAAATGCCATTCGTCACGCATTGGCTGAATCAGATGGAACAGGACAAGGTGCTGAACTATATCTCCCATGCCGGCTTCACCAATTCAGCGACCGACAAGCTGAAGATCATTTTTGTTCCTTGCTACCTGGACGGACGCGACGGTATCCTCAACAAACCCTACTACGATCTGCTGATCGGTATGGATGCGACCGTCTATCCCTCCTACTACGAACCCTGGGGATACACTCCGCTGGAAAGTATCGCATTCGGGATTCCGACTATTACCACCGATCTTGCAGGTTTCGGTCTATGGGCTAAGAAGCATGTGACAGGCAACAACATCAGTGAAGGCGTAGCCGTCGTGAACCGTGACGATTTTAATTATTTCGAAGTAGCAGATGCCATCACGTCTTCGATCCTGGCACTTGCAGGAAAGGACAAAAAGGAAACGGCAGAGATCCGGAAACGCAGTTTCTGCCTGGCTGCAAAAGCAGAATGGAGCAAATTCATTGTCTACTATGAAGAGGCTTTCAGAATTGCTTTGGAGCATGCAAGCAAAAGAAATAATTAAAATACGCTCATAATTAAACAGATAATCTCTATCTTTGCAACGTTTTAGGCAAAAAAGAGATGATACAATATTAAAATATAAATTGAAACATTTTAAACTTCACAATAATGAAAATCAAAGCGAATAACGCAAACAGCCCGATTTGGAAAGATGTTTATTCTCATTCTATGCTTCCCGAACAATTACAGCCGTTATACGAAATGGCTACAAACCTATGGTGGGTATGGAACCATGAAGGAGCCAAATTATTCGGTAAGATCGATTCTGAACTTTGGGCATCAACTGAAGGTAACCCAGTACTTTTACTTCAAAGTTTATCCTACAAACGTATTGAGGAAATCCTGGCAGATGACGTCCTGATGGCCGAAATCAAAGCTGTTTACTCAATATTCAAGGATTATGTAAATGTCAAGCCGGATCAGACAAAACCATCTGTTGCCTATTTCAGCATGGAATATGGTTTGACCAACGTGTTGAAAATCTATTCCGGCGGCCTGGGTGTACTGGCCGGTGACTATTTGAAAGAAGCCAGCGACAGCAACATCGACCTGACTGCAGTAGGTTTCTTGTATCGCTACGGTTACTTTACCCAGTCTCTGTCTATGGACGGACAACAGATTGCCAATTACGAACCGCAAAACTTCAACGCACTGCCCCTTACTCAGGTAATGCAGGCTAACGGCGAACCGATGGTATTGGAGGTTCCTTACCCCGGACGCACCGTTTATGCGCACATCTGGAAAGTAAGCGTCGGACGCGTTCCTCTATATTTGATGGATACGGATATTCCCCAGAACAGCGAATGGGATCGCTCCATCACTCACCAGCTGTATGGCGGCGATTGGGAAAACCGTATGAAACAGGAATATCTGCTGGGTATCGGTGGTATCCTGATGCTGAACAAATTAGGAATCAAGAAACAGATTTATCACTGCAACGAAGGACACGCAGCATTGATCAACGCGCAGCGTCTGGTAGACTTCATCCAGAACGACGGTCTGTCATTCAACCAAGCATTGGAAGTCGTACGCGCTTCCGCCCTATACACCGTCCACACACCGGTTCCGGCTGGTCACGACTACTTCGATGAAGGCCTGTTCGGTCGTTATATGGGTGAATTCCCCGGCAAGTTAGGTATCAGCTGGCAGGAATTTATCGACATGGGACGTGAAAATCCAGGCTCCAACGAGAAGTTCTCCATGAGTGTATTCGCTTTGAACACTTGCCAGGAAGCAAACGGCGTAAGCTGGTTGCATGGAAAAGTATCCCAGCGCATGTTCGCTCCGGTATGGAAAGGCTACTTCCCCGATGAGCTGCACGTAGGATATGTGACCAACGGCGTACATATGCCGACTTGGGCTTCTACCGAATGGAAACGTTTCTTTGCAGAACATTTCGACAAGAAGTTCTTCAAAGACCAGTCCAACAAGAAATACTGGGAAGCGATCCAGAATGTTGCCGACGAAGAAATTTGGTCTATCCGCAAGACATTGAAGAACAAACTGATTACATATATCAAGAATCAATACAAGACAAACTGGCTGAAAAACCAAGGAGATCCTGCAAAGGTTGTCTCTATCCTGGACAAAATCAACCCGAACGCCCTGCTGATCGGTTTCGGCCGCCGTTTCGCAACTTACAAACGTGCCCACTTGCTGTTCACAGATCTGGACCGTCTGGCCAAGATCGTAAACAACGAACAATATCCGATCCAGTTCGTATTCACCGGTAAAGCCCACCCGGCCGATGGTGGCGGACAGGGCTTGATCAAACATATTGTCGAGATTTCCCACCGTCCGGAATTCTTAGGAAAGATCATCTTCCTGGAAAACTACGATATGCGTCTGGCTCGTCACCTGATCGCAGGTGTCGATGTTTGGTTGAACACTCCGACCCGTCCTCTGGAAGCATCCGGTACATCCGGCGAAAAAGCAGAGATGAACGGTGTCCTGAACTTCTCCGTATTGGACGGATGGTGGTATGAAGGTTACAAACAGGGTGCAGGTTGGGCATTGACCGACAAGCGTACTTACGAAAACCAGCAGTATCAGGATCAGCTGGATGCCGCTACTATCTACCACATACTGGAAACAGAGATTATCCCGACTTACTATGCAAGAAACAGCAAGGGCTACTCTCCCGAATGGATCCAGTACATCAAGAATTCGATGTCCGAAATCGCTCCCGACTATACGATGAAACGTATGTTGGACGACTATATCGACCGCTTCTACAACAAGTTGGCAACCCGTTCCGCTCACTTGCACGAAAACGGTTTTGCCGAAGCCAAAGCAATCGCTGCCTGGAAAGAAGAAGTGGCAGAACATTGGGATAGCTTCCAGGTAGAATCGTTTACATGCAGCCAGGACTTGGCTATCGACGGTCCGGTTGTCGGCAAAGAATATAACTTCAATCTGGTTATCGACCGCCATGAACTGAAAGGTATGTTGGGAGTAGAAATGGTTGTCACGAAAGAAAATCCGGATAACCATCAGTTGGAATTACTGGCAACAGAACAATTCAAGCTGATAAAAGAAGAAGGTTCCAAACTGTTCTTCGAACTGAAAACAGCTTCAAGCGAAGCAGGCCTTCACAAGATGGGCTTCCGCGTTTACCCTGTGAACAAAGAATTGCCTCATCGCATGGACTTCGCTTTCGTCCGCTGGATCCAGTTGTAATCAAGACAAGCAAAACAATAATTAAGAAAGAGGGTGTGCATGACACATCCTCTTTTTTTATGCAGATACTAAAGCTATGCTTTACAGTGGCTAACCCTATGAGTTACGAGCACTAACCAATAGGGTTACGGACACCGACCAATAGGGCCCCATACTGTCCGCTTGAAAGACAGAAAATCAAAAAAGGGAAGTCGCACGACAGGCAACTTCCCTTTTCAAGCTGATATAGATTTTTTTAGGTTTAGAAAGCGTAATCCAAACTTAAGCCAAACACTTTATTGGTACGGCTATAGACATTCGTACCGGGGAGATTTGTACCGCAATAATTCTCCGATTTCTTTGTATAATCATGATAATTTGTCCACATATACCCCACATTCAATGCCATCTTTTCGCTCAGCATCACCTTAGCACCAAAGCCCAACGAATAAGAGTCACAGGAGAAACTAACATCGCTTTGGAAATTATCAGACAAACCATAATCCGTAATTTGAGCACCACCACTAATGGTCAATCTCTTGATCACGTCCCATTCAATACCAAATAGATACTCATTCGTACCTCTTTCCAATTCTTTCTGTTTTCCACCGGCCATGCCCGCTTTCTTGTCATCAAAGAAATGATACTCTACAGAAGCCTTCAACATGGGTAAAAACTGATAAGAGGCTGCCACCGAAAGCATGGAAGGAATATCGTTCGGCGTATTCACACCGTGCTTGTAAGGGCCGATCAAGTCTTCCGCACTATCAGGATAATCCAACTTCTTGGTATTGTTTTCGATGTTCAAGTTTGTCTTAAACTCATATTTAGCCCCGAAATTGAATTTACCGTATTTAACATCAACCCCCAAAACCGGTGTCAGCCCCCAACCTGTCTGGTCGCAATCCAAAGCCAAATTCATCAAGTCTGTTCCACCAAAATCCTTTTTCAGCTTCGCATCCAGATACCCGTCATAGTTTCCTGAAAAATAGTTCATCCGACCTCCGGCAAAGGCAGAAAGCCAATCCGTGATCTTGTATGACAAGCCAAGTTGCAGAGAATAAATATACTGTTTTCCGTCCATCGCACTGTTAATAGTATACATATCCGGCG
>OAWM01000254.1_pt1 | contig 49125 bp, 40 predicted proteins | sample 1495501 | NCBI WGS metagenome assembly OAWM01 (sample SAMEA2580210, study PRJEB22360) | human gut metagenome | biome: human gut; feature: human-associated habitat; material: faeces | place: Denmark | collected 2008/2010 | reverse complement strand
GCCGTAGTGCGGCTGGACAGATGGTGGTGCAAATGAGGAAGCCTATATTCAGTTTTATAGGCGGGCTACAAGCCCAGATAAAAATCGAACTTTGCCGTTATCTTTAGTATACACCTGAAACTACGGCAAGCAACTGAAAACCCAGTCATGTCCCATATATGTTTCATTTATGGTGGTGCCAAGTATGCGAGGCATGAAAGTTTTATAGGAAATGTATTTCAGCAATTGTATAATATGGCAGATACGATCATCGTCGGAAAATTTGTAGGGGCAAATGCGTTGGCGGCAGTAGGGTCTACAGGAACGATCATGTTTTTGATCATTGGTTTTCTGCAGGGGATGACTGCCGGATTTACAGTGCCTACTGCACAGAAATTCGGAGCCGGAGATATGAGATCCGTCAGAAAAACAGTAGGTTCAGCTGCGATCCTGTCGCTCATCGTGTCAGCGATCATGACTGTGATCAGCATGGCGGGAATGAGATGGCTGCTTCATTTTATGAATACGCCGGATAATATTTTTGACGATGCTTATCGGTATATTATGGTGATTTGTGCAGGGATTTTTGCGCAGGTGTTATATAATCTGCTGGCAAGTATTCTGCGTGCACTTGGAAACAGTAAGACGCCGCTTTATTTTCTGATTCTGGCGGCAGTTCTGAACGTAGTGCTTGACCTGGTGTTTATTATTGTATTTCATATGGGAGCAGCAGGAGCAGCCTATGCCACGGTGATCTCGCAGGGAGTTTCAGGAGCGCTCTGTCTGATCTATATTATAAAGAGAGTTCCGATTTTGAGACTTACAAAAGAGGACTGGAAGCTGGATGGAGATTTGGTAAAGATTCAGTTTGAAATTGGTTTTCCTATGGCATTTCAATATTCCATTACTGCGATCGGTTCCATGATGATGCAGTCTTCTCTGAATATACTCGGTTCTGTTGCGATTGCCGGATTTACAGCAGCCAGCAAGATTGAACAGCTTGTGACACAGGCATATGTTGCACTTGGAACGACGATGGCAACATATTGTGCTCAGAACATGGGAGCTGGAAAAATCATCCGGATTCGACAGGGGTTTAAAAGTGCTACACTCATGGGATTTGCCTATGCTGTTGTGATGTTTGCAGGAAAATATCTGACACCACTGTTTTTGTCGGAAAATCTGAACCAGATCATGGGGTATGTAGACATTTATCTGAAATGTGTAGGACTGTTCTTTATTCCGCTTACGCTGGTCAATGTGTACAGAAACGGAATACAGGGGATGGGATTTGGCATTCTTCCGATGATGGCAGGTGTGGCAGAGCTGATCGGAAGAGGTGCGGTTGCAATCGCAGCTGCACAGTATAAAAGCTATGTGGGAGTCTGCATGGCGAGTCCGGCGGCCTGGGTTTTGGCAGGAGGACTGCTGCTTTTGATGTATTTTCATATCATGAAGAGGTACCCGGGGGATTTGGGAGGCCAGAAGTAGAAAGAATTATGAAAGAGGAAAAAGATGCGCGGCAAAAGAGAAAGAACTAAAACAGCAAAGTATATATGGAGTGGACTTTTATTTCTGGCGGTCAGTGGTATTTTGACGCTGATTGCCAGAATTAGTCTGTCATTTTCGGAATGGTATTCTACGTATATCTACAAAGGGCTGGTGTCTGTGATCGGGCGGCTGTTTGGGATTGTTCCGTTTTCGTTTGTGGAGCTGAGTCTTTATGTTGTGATTTTTCTGATGATTGGAACCGGAATCCATGCAGCTTTTGAGTCCAGGAAGGCAGGAAGAAAAGCAATTTGGCAATGGCTTGCGGGATTGTTTTTGGGCGGCTGTATTCTGCTGTTTGTATTTGTGATCAACTGTGGCATCAATTATCATAGAGAATCTTTTTCGGAAAAATCCGGGCTCAAAATACAGACGTATTCTGTGAAAGACTTGCAAGCAACCTGTCAATGGCTGACAGAAGAGGTCAATCGTCTGAGTACACAGGTAGAGAGAACGGAAAACGGAGAGCTGCAGCTGCCGGAGGAGATACGACAAGAAGCAGTCAGATCCATGCAGGCACTTGGCAGTCAGTATCCTGCGCTTCAGGGATATTATCCGAATCCCAAGCCGGTGCTGGTTTCAGAAATCCTGTCGTATCAGAAACTGATGGGAATTTATGCGCCATTTACGATCGAGGCAAATTATAATCAGGATATGCCGGCATATGATCTTCCCTTTACCATGTGTCATGAATTGTCTCACTTACGAGGATTTATGCAGGAGGAAGAAGCCAATTTTATTTCATTTCTGGCATGCAGGGAGTCAGACATGACAGGATTTCAGTACAGTGGAACGCTGTCTGCGTGGGAGTACGCCATGAATGCTCTATACAGGGCAGATCCAAAAGTGTGGCAGGAAGTAAGAGAAGGTCTGAGCAAAGCGGCAGAACCGGATTTGCGGGCAGACGACCAGTTTTGGTCAGAATATGATGGGAGCGTGGCAGAAGTGGCGAATATGGTGAATGACACGTATCTGAAAGCAAATGGACAAAAGCAGGGTGTCAGAAGTTACGGGAAAATGACGGATCTGTTGGTTGCTTATTATCAGAGTCTTTGAAAAAAGTGAAAAAGTGGCTTGAAAACGGAATATTTGGGGTTTAGGAACATAGAATAGAAGTGTAGAAAAAGTAAAAGAAAAAAATAATAAAAAAATTTTCAAAAAATGCTTGCAATTCCCATGGAGCTATGATAATATATAACTCGGTCATCACTGAAACAGTGATACAGACAAGGCTCCATGGTCAAGCGGTTAAGACATCGCCCTTTCACGGCGGTAACACGGGTTCGATTCCCGTTGGAGTCATTAGTCTTCGGACTAACAACAAAATAAGGCGCAGTAGCCAAGTGGTAAGGCGTGGGTCTGCAACACCCTGATTCACCGGTTCAAATCCGGTCTGCGCCTCTTGGGAAACCTCAGAAACTTGTGTTTCTGAGGTTTTTTAATTTCTTTTCTCTGTTCAAAATAAAATTACAAAGGTATAATAAACAAGTATCACAATTGTGCGAAAAGAGAGGATATTCCCTATGAAGATACTACCGCAAATAAAAAAGATCCAACGTAAGTGCAATGCGTTCATCACAAAACAGTTGAGAAAAGTCAGTATTTTTCAACGACTGAACATTTCTTTTCTTGTATTGCTCCTTGGAGCAGCAGCATTTTTAACCTTTTTCAGTTTTTCCAAGTATTCCGCAGAAATTATATTTAATCTGGAGAGATATGCCTCAATGTCTGTTCAGAATATTCAGCTTAAAGTGCAGGATATTCTGCAGGGCTATGAGAATATCGCAATCCAGTTTTATGAGGATGAGTCAGTGCTCCAGGCTGTTGCACAAAATGAGACACTGTCCGAAGATCAGGCAGAGACGTTCCGGGAAAATCGCCATACAATAGAAAGAAAACTCTATGATATGAGAAGCGGGAAAAAATATATTAAAAATATTGAACTCGTAACTCCTGAAAGGCAGTATCATATGGTAGAAGAAAACGGATATCAGAGAGGCGGAACGATTCGGAATCTGGATGAATTTTATAAGAGTGATTTTTACCGGAAGGCAATCGAGCGACACGGATATCCGGTCTGGATTGAGGAAGCAGGACAGAATCATACATTTTATGAAAGTGAGCAGAGCGTGTACGGGCTGGCCGATATTATTACGTTGTCAGTTGCAATCTATCAGCCGGATACCAGAGCATTTCTGGGAGTTCTGACAATGAATGTGGATATCAAGGCATTTGCGTCAGCCGGGAGAGGATATGAAACCTATCAGGACGGCAATCTGTTTCTGATCGGAGAGGACGGAGTACTGACAGGGTTTAATCCCAATATTGAATCTCCGTCATTTCCTGCAAATCACGATTTGTTTCACAAGATGCAGAAAAACAAGAAGGATGTTGTACGTACAGAAATCAACGGAAAAGACGTACTTCTTGCTTATGAAAATATACCGGAGACCGATATGTTTTCTGTTTACATAGCAGATATGAGGATTTTGCTGGAGAGGACAGGGCATACAAGAAATTTGTGTATCCTGGTTCTGTGTGGAATTGTGATCGGCTGCTTTGCGATTTCATATTATGTCACCCGAAGTATTTCCGAACCGGTGCGCCGGCTTGTGAAAGTAATGGGAAAAGCGGGAGATGGAAAGTGGACCGTGCGTTATCAAAACAGTGGAAATGATGAAATCACGGTTCTGGGTGACCGGTTCAATGAAATGGCGGATAAGACGAATCAGCTGATCGAGCAGGTGTATCTGTCAGAAATCCGAAGGCAGAAGCTGCAGCTCAGCTGGAAAAATGCCCAGCTGGATGCAATGCTGATGCAGATCAATCCGCATTTTCTCTACAATACGCTGGATATCATACGTTGGGAAGCAATGTATGAAGCCAATGGAGAGAGTAAGGTTACCCGTATGATCGAGCAGTTCAGTAAATTGTGCCGCATGGGGATGAAAGCAGGAGGAAACACCATCTCTTTAAAAGAAAGTCTGGAACATGCAGAGGTCTATCTGGAAGTGATCAACTTCAGGCATCAGGAAAAAATTCAGTTTCTGACCGAAGTAGGGGAAACAGCAGAAAAATGTTATGTTCCCCAGTTTATGCTTCAGCCGATTCTTGAGAATGCGGTAGTTCATGGATTTCGCGATGCGAGCAAAGGGTATGCAGTTCAGATTTCTGCGCATGTACGTGAGGATGCGCTTCATATCCACGTAGAGGATAATGGAAAAGGAATGACAAAGGATGAACTGGAAAAGCTTCAGGAGTATATCAAAGGGGAGGCAGATCCGGAAAAAAGTATCGGTATGGTGAATGTGAATCAGAGAATCTGTCTGTTTTACGGAGAGGCGTATGGAATACAGATTGATAGCCGGGAACAGGTCGGAACGGAAGTAAAAATCATCCTGCCGGTCAGAATGCAGTCCGAAAATATGAAAAAACTTGGGGAAGAGGTAGAAGAAAATGTATGAGGTCCTGATTGTAGATGATGAGGAAATTGTCTGCCGCGGAATGGCGCAGTTTGTAAAGTGGGAAAAGTGTGGATTTGAAGTGGCAGGAATTGCTGCAAGCGTGGATGAGGCGCTTAGGATGCTGGAAAAGATGTCGATAGATGTGGTGTTTACAGATATTCGGATGCCGGAAAAGTCGGGGATCGATCTGTTAAAAGAAGTGCAGGAAAATTATCCGGATATTCAGACTGTTGTGCTGAGCGGGTATAGTGATTTTGATTATGCAAAAGATGCGATTCGATATGGTGCAATGGAATATCTGACAAAACCGGTAAATCTCGGAGAAGTGGAAGAACTGCTGGAGAGGCTTGCGGAAAATCTGGAGCGGCGGCACAAAGAAGCCAGAATCCATACCTATCACATGGAAGGCCTGCTCTTGTCGATTGCAAGAGGATATGCAGATGCGGAGATTGAAAAATATAATCTTCCAAAGCTGGAGACCTGGTATGGGATTTCTGTATTTATGACAGAGAAGAGTCTGGATGAAGAGAACGTGGCGAAGGAAAAACAGGCGATGCAAAAACGCATCTCAGCAGTAATACCGGATGCGATTCTGCTGGACAGTTCAGTGTACGGTCTGTTTGCGATCGTTCCGGTCAAAGAAGAGGCAGAGTTTACTTACTTTGTGTCAATTTTAGAGCAGGTGTGCTGTGCGGACAGCTGCTGGGCAATGGGAATCAGCAAAGAAAAACGAGGGATCGCCAGATTGGCCGAGTCGTTTAAAGAGACAGAGCAGGCAATGCGTTATCTGATGGCGGATACAAGGAAAAAAGTGATTTTTTATCAGAATATCGAGAAGCTGTTTTCGGAAAAATCCTTTCAGATCCAGGAGATTCTCACAGAATTTCTCTGCAGGCTGCATGGCGGAGAAGATAAAAAACAGGTAGTCCGCTGGCTGGAACAGGTTCTGACAACGATGGAAAGTACAGAACGGATGAGTGTTTTGGAATTTCAGACGGTCTGCATCCGGTTTCTGATCGAAGTGAATGGACATTTGCAGAACACAGAGCTGGAAAAAGAGGATCTGCACGACAGGCTCAATGAAGTATTGCAGCAGCTGTTATGCTGTGAAAACAGTCAGGATGTACTGCGGTGGATGTTTTCATATCTGGACTGGATGACAGAAGAGCTTGTGCAGTCAAGTACACAGAAACTCAGTGGCGGGGTGATCGCAGAAATTCAGAATTTTATCAGACAGCATTATAGTGAGAATATCAGTTTGAATATGCTGGCAGAACAGTTTTATATGCATCCGAATTATCTTAGTAGACTGTTTAAGGAAAAAACGGGAGAAAATTTTGTAGAATATCTGATGGAAGTAAGGATGCAGAAAGTCAAGGAACTCTTGAAGGATTCGGACTGCAAGATCATTGAAATTTGCGGAATGGTAGGCTATGACAATCCCCGGTCATTCAGTAAAGCGTTTAAGCACTACACCGGATTGACTCCGCGAGAATACAGAGATTCCAGCAGAGCAGAATAAGGAAGCTTCTAAAAGAGTCAAAAATTACTTTTATGTCATCCAAATTAAGTTTTTTTTAAGAGTGGGGAAAATATTAAGAAAGGTGACATTTTGTGATTCATCTGGTTAAGTTAACGTAATTTTCAGAATGGGAAAAATCTGATAGAATGAAGACAGTTAAAGTAGTGCCGGTAAGATGCCGGATAAATGATCAAAGGAGGATGAAGTTTATGAAGAAGAAAATTGTTGCGGCTGCATTATGCCTTTCAATGGCAGTTACAGCGCTGACAGGATGTGGGGGAAATAATAATTCTTCAGACAAAACAAAAACGGAAAGTCAAGAGGGAAAGAAAGATACCGGCGACAAAGTGGAACTGACTTTATGGGTGACCAGCAGGGGAACAGATGACTTTACAGATTCCATGGAGAAAAAGTTCCTGGAGGAGCATCCAAACATCACATTGAATAAAGTAGTAAAAGAAGGCGATCCTGGAAATGAGTTCTATCAGGCAGTTGCTTCCGGAACCGCACCGGATCTGGTGTCATGCTCGTTCACAATGATGGATTCTTACATATCAGCAGGAATTTTAGAGCCGCTTAATCAGTACACAGATGAGTGGGATGAATGGGGAAATTTCACAAAAGAATATGTGGATATGTTTACGAAGGATGGAAACATTTATGGAGTTCCGAATTTAGTATCTCCGATGTTATTTGGATATAATAAAGCACTCTTTGAAGAGGCTGGAATCAAAGAACCACCGAAAACATGGGAAGAGGCTGTGGCAGATGCAAAACTGATCAATGATCCGGATAACCAGATTACAGGATATGCAACTCTGGCAGCAGAATGGACAGAGTGGTTCTTCCAGTACTATGTATGGCAGGCAGGCGGTGATCTTACAAAAGAAAATGAAGATGGAACCGCAGAACTTACATTTACAGATCCAGCAGTGATCAAAGCAGCAGAATACTATCAGGAACTGAAGAAAGAAGGCGTGCTGCAGAGTGATCTGACATTAAAATTCAGCGATCTGGTAACAAACTTTGGACTTGGGAAAATTGGTATGATGCCATTTGCAGGAGACTGGGTATCTGAGGCGATTACAAATGGAATTGATCCGGATGACATTGGATTATGCCTTCCACCGGCAGGACCATCCGGTGAACAGACAACAGCAATCGCAGGAGACTGCATGGTGATCAATGCGAAGACAGATGATGCAAAGAAAGAAGCTGCATGGGAATATATTAAATTCTATACAGGAAAAGAGTATCGTACAGCTTATTTTGAAAACCTGGCAACAAAAGGAGCACCAAACCCTGTCATCATTCCACGTGATGATATGAGCGTAACTGATTTTTATGAGTTCCCGGAAGAGTATCAGGAAGTTCTGGAAGCAGCAAAAACAGTTGGACGTCTGGAATTCTACGGAAAAGCCAGCTTCGGTTCTTATGTAGACAGAGCAGTACAGAAGATCCTCACAGATGCGAATGCAGATCCGGAGACGGAATTTGCGGAGGCACAGAAGCTGTGTGAAAAAGAAGCTTTGGAAAAGTTCAATGAGGAAAATAAAAGATAATATATCTACAACAAAAAAGGAGCGATAAGCTCCTTTTTTGTTATGGCTGTTTGTCTGTATTCAGTTTTAAAAGCGTTGTTTTTCCGTTGAAGTGCAGCGAAATTTCGTCTTTTACATCCGATTGGATTTCAAGTTCTGTTACCTTATGATCTTTCCATGAAAAACTGATTGTAAATCCCCCTCTTGCACGTAAGCCTTTTACTGTTCCGCAAGCCCATTGGCTGGGGAGTGCAGGAAGAAGTTCGATCGTTTCTTCATGGCTTTGCAGCAGCATTTCTGCGATCGCGGCAGAGAATCCCAGATTGCCGTCAATCTGAAATGGAGGGTGTGCGCAGAACAGATTTGGATAGGTGCCGCCACCGCTCATGCAGACTTTCGTTTCAGTAGAAGGTCGGAGCTGATTATCCAAAAGTATTTTTGCATGATCCCCATTTTTTAATCGTGCCCAAAGACATGCTTTCCATGCGATACACCATCCGGTTCCATCATCTTGTCTGCGTGTCAGAGTCTTTTCGCAGGCGTTCAATAACGGTTCGTCCATAGAAATAGAATGTCCGGGATATAATCCGTATAGGTGGGAAACATGGCGATGGTGAATGTCAGTTTCTTCAAAATCCAGGATCCATTCCTGTAATTGACTACAAGAGCCAATCTGATATGGAGGCAGTGCCTGCAGTGCTTTCGTTACGCGTTCTGTATTTTCATCGATTTCTAATATTTGGCACATCTGCAGATAGTTCGAAAATAGTTCTTTCAAAATTGCAATATCCATGGTTGAGGCATAGCTTACGCTGTGTCTTTCATGCGCTTTATCAAAAAACATATTTTCCGGTGAAGTGGATGGATTGGTAACCAGATAGCCGTCGTGCGGAATCAGAATATTCAAGTAAAAATCAACGGCTCCTTTCAATAATGGGTACGCTCTGTCTTTCAAAAAATCCCTGTCGTTGGTATAGAGGTAATGTTCCCATAAATGTCTGCATAGCCAGCCGGAACTCATATTCCACATAGAATATACACATGCTTCCGGAGAGTCTGCATAATATCCGACAGGAGAAGAATGCCCCCACAGATCAATGTTGTGATGTGTTACCCAGCCATTCACCCCATACAAATTTTTTGCTGTAGAGGACCCTTTTACAGAGGCCCGCTCTATTAAATGAAATAAGGGCTCATGGAATTCGCTTAAATTACAGCTTTCAGCCATCCAATAATTCATTTCCGTGTTAATGTTTACTGTGTAATTTGAACTCCATGGAGCACGCAGCTGTTCATTCCAGATACCCTGAAGGTTTGCACACTGAGTTCCGGGTTTAGAAGAGCAGATGAGAAGATATCTTCCGTAGTGAAACATCAGAGCAGGCAGGTTCAAATCCGATTTCTCCTTTTGATAGTTTTGAATGCGCAAATCAGTAGGAAGTGATTCTGCATTTGAGGAGTCGGGATTTTCCAAATAAAAATCAACGCGATTGAAGTAAGGTTCATAAGCCGAAATATGCTCTTCTTTTAAAACAGGATACCCTTTTTGAACCGCTTGTTTTAAAGTAGAAGCCAAAGAGTGAATCCAGTTCTGTGTTACGTCCAGGCGTGGATTGATGTCATCAATAAAATTGGTTTTCCCTGTCAGGTAAATCACAACATCCTCTGAATCTTGTACCAGGATCTGTTGATTTAATTTGGTCACTGTCCCGGTTTCGGACAAAACATGCAGGCAAAAGGCATATTTCATCCCTTTGCCTGCTTCGTATACAATAGGTGTTTCACATTCATAGTAGACAGGAGCAGCATAAGAAGGTGCTTCTCCTGTAATTCCCAATTCATTTTCACTCTCCAGAGGAAAAGCTTCATGTTGAAGAAGACTGTCAAATCCAATCGAAAATGAAAGATTTTGTGTCCCGGATTTTTGAATGTGAATTGCAAGAACAGAATCTTGCATACTGGTAAACATTTCCCTGTGAAACTGTGTGTCCTGTATTTGATATTCATTGCAGTAGACGGCATTGTTTAAATTCAATTCTCTGCGGTAACGGCAGTATTCATCGGATTCATGCATAAAATGCAGGTGAAGTGTTCCTGCCGGAAGATAGCATTCTGTCCAGTTGCCAAGGATCTGCTCCTTGATTTTTTGTTCGGCAGACTGGTACTGTCCTTGAAAGACATCCTTCCGGATACTGTTCCAGTCATGGATTTTACCGGGATTTTCTTTATCAGACCCGTTTCCGGACCAGAGTGTATCCAGATTGAGTGAGATGGTTTCATCCACGATGCTGCCCGAGACCATAGCGCCAAGTTCACCATTTCCAAGTGGCAAAGCTTCCGTCCATTGATCTGCCGGTTTGTTATAAAAGAGTTTCCAGTGTTTCATGATCAATCTCCTTCCAATAGAAAAGTCCGCTTTTATTTTCTGCGAATCCATGCACCATTTGTGAAATCCGGAATTGGAACAGGGTGTCCGCCCATGGCAATGGATTGTTCTGATAAAGCGGTGACAGACATCCAGGCTGCCATATCATAAACATCGATAGGAACTTCTTTTGTCTGCTGTCTGACGCATTCTATGAAGTCGCAGAATACCAGCCAGTCCATGCCGTCATGCCCCTCTTTGACACCGTCATCCAGATATTTTTTCCAGACAGGATGCTCATATTTTTCACGGTATTCTTCAATATTTCCCCAATGCTTCTGCCATTGGAAATGTTCTTTTGCATGCTCTTCACCGTCTAAGAAGAGGGAACGGTTTTCTTCAGAGTACATTCCTTTTGTGCCTTGTACGTAAAAGCCGCGGGAATAGTATCTTGGCAGCGAGGTATCCAGTGTCAGGGTAATCGTCTCTCCGTTTGCACAGGTAATTATGGTTGTTATAATATCACCCTGAGAAAAATCGGAATTCATTAATTCGGTATCTTCTGGTTTGTGTGTTTTTATGTATTCTTTTAATCCCCATGATTTTGAGGCAACGGAATTTAACGTAACCATTCTGTTTCCACGATTGATATTTAGAATTCGGGCAATTGGTCCGAGCTCATGTGTAGGATAGTTTTCTCCGTTTCTAAGAAGATAATTATCGAGTCGATAGTGCCGCTTTTCTTTTCCAAAAGCAATTTCTTCACGTAAATCATGTTTATATCCGCCTTCACAGTGTACAATTTTCCCCAAAACACCGAGGGATGCCATGTGAGCGATCATCATCTCATCCCGCCCATAGACACAGTTTTCCATCAGCATAACAGGGATTTGAGTTCTTTCGTAGGCATCGATCAGTTTCCAGCATTCCTGTATGGAGTGTGAACCACCCACTTCACAACCGACGTATTTACCCGCTTCCATAAATTCTATGCACAAATTAATGTGACTCTCCCAGGAAGTGCAAAGGATGACCGCATCCACTTCCGGCATAGCCAGGATATCTTTATAATTTGTGGTGATCAGAGGTCGTTTTTTTCCACGTTTCTCTATCAGATCAGCAGCTTGTATACAGCGGTCTTCGTAAGTATCACAAACTGCAAAAAAGTCGACATCTGGATGCTGTAAATAGACAGTTTCTAAAAGTCCGATACCTCTTGCGCCAAGCCCTATAAGTCCTAAATGGATTTTTTGTTTCATGTTCATAAATCCTCTCTTTCTGTACCTTACATTTTTCAGGTTTTATCTATCATAGCAAAGGATTAAAAGAATAGAAATACGGTTGTTTTAATAGAAAATGTCACCTTTTTTAAGGTGCAGAAAATGACATAAAAGAGATTAAAAATAGTGACACTGTGGTAATGTCAGGATATTTAAAAAAATAAGAATCATCGATATACTAACGGAAGAAGAGAAAAGGGAGGTATTACTGATGAAAAAGAGTCCGCAAAAAAGAGTCGTAAAAGCAGGCAGCTATCAGTTCAAAAAGAAAATCACACCATGGTGTATTTTGTTTTTTCCAATGGCATTTACAGTCTGGTTAAAATACTATCCGATTGTCAGTGCATTTTTTATTTCATTATTCCAGTATGATCCGATCAACCCACCGGGAAAATTTGTGGGATTTGAAAACTATGCAGATATTTTCCACATGCAGCATTACTGGGATTCCTGGAAAAATACATTTATTTTACTGGCACTGCAATTGTGTATGTGTTTCCTGATTCCGCTGATTCAGGCATTGCTTTTGAATGAGCTTGTAAGACTTCAGAAATGCCTGACAACGCTGTACATTCTGCCGGCACTGATTCCGTCATCCGTCAATGTTATTATCTGGAAATGGATCTGGCATCCGGATTACGGTGTAGCAAACCAGATCGTGAAGTTTTTCGGAGGAGAACCGCAGGCGTGGCTGAGTGATCCGAATCTGGTCAAGTTCTGTATCATCTTCCCTGGAGTTCTGGGAGGCGGACTGACCGTACTTTTGTATTTATCCGCAATTCAGGGCGTTTCTGCAGATATTATGGAATCTGCTTCACTGGACGGATGTACTGGATTTGGACGAATCATACATATTATTCTGCCGAATATTTCCTTTATGATATTCATTCAGCTGATCATGTGTGTTATCACAACGATGCAGATGCTGGACGTGCCATATATGTATGCATCCGGAGGACCGAGCGGTGCTTCCACAACGCAGGGAATCTTCATCTACAATGCGTTTAATCAGGATCTGAATTATGGAAGAGGATCTGCGGCATCTGTTATTCTTCTGCTTGTGATCGCAGCGATGACTATGATGCAGATGCATTTTGAAAAATCAGAAAAGGAATAGGAGGGCAGAGCGATGAAGACAACAGGTGAAAAAAGAGCAAAGAGAAAACTTGGGAAATCCGAACGGAAATTAAAGACCGTTGCGGTGGTAGTATCTCTGCTGTTTGCTGCGCTGATGCTGTATCCTATGATTTTTGCAGTATCCAGTGCCATGAAAGATAACTCGAAGATATATGATGTTCCGCCGAAGCTGCTTCCGGATGCGGCCAACAGTTTATCCGTTGTACTGGACTATTCGGATCAGAAGGGCAGCGAGGATCAGCTCAAGGATCAGATGATGCAGGACAGCATTCTGGTGATGATGGGGCTCAGCTACAAGATGCCGGATGATTCCATTATGGAGATCAAGGTATATGGAACAAAGGACGGAGAAACGGTTTATTATTCCAGAGCACATCAGATGAAGCTGCAGATGGAAAAAGACTACGGAATCTACAAGGGAACAGCAATCAAAAAAGAGGTTCTGCTTCATGAGGACCGTTACATCCGTGCATGTGATTCCATTGGTTATGAATTTGATATGAATGGGGTTTCTGAAAAAGCACCAGAAGGACTTGGAAACCAGTTTGAGAAGAAGGCAGAAGAAATTCTGAATGAAAAGTATCAGACGACGGGAACAGTTGTCAGTGTGGGAGATAAAGTGAAGAACATTCTGAATCTGGAAAGTTTTAAATACTATTTACAGATGCCGGGATATATCTATCCGGAGAGTGAGACAATCCAGAGATTCGGATTTATGACATTTGTATTTAACAGTATTATTGTAATCGGATTTGCGATGGTCGCACAGGTACTTCTGTGTTCGATCTGTGCATTTGTAATCAGCAGAAAACTGTCAAAACGGGCAGCAAAATTTGTGCTTCTCTTTTTCCTGGGAGGTATGATGGTTCCGTTTGCAAGTATCATGCTTCCGCAGTTGATCATGTACAAACAGATGGGTGCGTATAACAACTATCTGGCACTGCTTTTGCCGTTCTTGTATCCATATGGATTTTATGTATACCTGTACAAAGGATTCTTTGATCAGATTCCGGCAAGTTATTTTGAAGCGGCAGAGCTGGACGGAGCGGGAAGCTTCTATTTATACAGTAAGATCTGTATGCCATTGTCCAAGCCGATCATCTCTCTGATCGCGCTGCAGACATTTATCGGAAACTGGAATGATTTCTTCTGGGCATGGCTGGTAACAGAGGATCAGAAGCTGTGGACATTGAATGTGGCACTTTATAATATTTCAAACAATGTGGCAACCAAACAAAATGCATTGATGGGGCTTGCAGTGGTTACCATTACACCGGTTATCCTGCTGTCAATCCTGTTCTCAAAACAGTTGAAACAGAGTATTGTGGCATCCGGTGTCAAGGGATAATTCCCAGAAAGGAGAAGACAGGTATGGCAAAGAGAAGAAGATTGAGAAATATGACAATGGCTGCTGCAGCGGCAGCCCTGATTTCCCAGTATCCGGCGGTAGTTGCTGAGGCGGCACCTCCGGAATCCAGTAACTGGACGCTGCTTCCGGCTGCATCGGATGAATTTGATGGTACCTGCCTGGATGAGCAGAAATGGACGAATGGAATCTGGTATGATGTGACGACGGATCTCGCATTCCATCCGGATAATGTGTCAGTGAGAGATGGAAACCTCGTGCTTGCAGCAAAGAAAGAGGCGTACAATGGAAAGAATTACACGGCTGCGGCTGTGGAGTCAAAATTTGAAGTGCCGGGAACGGCAAGTTATGTAGAAGTTCGTGCAAAGGCACTGGACAAAAAGGCAAATGTATTAAGTGCGATCTGGATGCAGTCTTCTCCGCTGAATTCTGCGTTGAATCCAAATCCAGAGATTGATATCATGGAGACATTTGACTATACGAAAATGACAAGTACATTACATACATGGCATCAGAATCCTTCTATTCATTTGCAGAGAGGAACAAAAGGATGGAAGACCGGGTTGGAAGATATCAGCGCAGATTATCACACGTATGCTTTGGAGAGAAGGGACGGAAAACTCCGGTTTTATTTTGACGGGCAGCTGACCTGGGAGAAGACCAGTATTGAAGATTCTTTTGTGGAGCTTTCCCGTCATATGGTACTCAGTCTGGAAGGGCATTTGGGGACGCCCGCCGAGGAGTACCTGCCGGGAGAATTTCTGGTAGATTATGTGAGAACATACTATGACAGTGATTTCGCCGGAGTACCCGCAGACGGAAATTATCAGATCGTGAACAGACAAAGTAAAAAGGCGCTGGATATTCCGGATGCACAGGCAGGTGGATCTGCACAGCTCGTACAGAAAGATACAGCATCAGCAGGTTCATGGACTTTGTGGAAACAGGCAGATGACACCTGGACTATGACGAATACTGCCAATGGAAACTGCGTGGATCTGACAGCAGATACAGGTGTGACGTCCAACGGGACAGCGGTGGTACAGTATGGATATCATGGCGGGGCGAATCAAAAATGGTATCTGGTTCCGACAGATGGAGGGGCATTTAAAATTATTTCTGCACTTAGTGGAAAAGCGCTTTGCGTGAAAGATGCATCTCTGGAAGAAAATGCACCGATCGTTCAGTGGACGTATGGAAATGACAATCAGGATACCAATGATGAGTGGATGTTTGTGCCGGCAGAGAATGACAGTTTGGAGGAATAACAGATGGCAGAAAATCTAGAACATCAATATCAGGGGATCATCACAGAAAAAGAGGAGTTTTTATATCCGGACAGTGTTCTTGGAACACTGCCGGAAGAACTGCGTGTGGTGATGCCGATCAATGGAAAACCGGGAATACAGCTGCTTCTGGAAACCGGATCCCAGGAAATCGTCATGGGTCTGGAGGGAGAATCGTTTCAGGCAGAATGGTATCAGATGCGTGAGATTCCCGTAGAATATAATACCGGAGACGGCGAAAATCAGGGCGGAGCGATGGTTCTGATGGAAAGACCGGAAAAGAAGCCGGATTATGTGACAAGACAGGCACCGTTTTGGGTGTATGACTGTCTGGAAAAGCAAGAAGACGGACATATTTCTGTAAAGGATGGAAAAGCCGCTGTTTATTTCTGCATTTGTGCAAAAGAAGGAATCGCGCCGGGAGAACATACTGTTTGTCTTACAGCACAGACAGCAGAAGGAGAATACCGGTGTAAGATAACAGTACAGGTGTATGGGACAGAGATTCCGGAACATACATTTTCTGTGACCAACTGGTTTTCAGAAGAGGCAATCTGCCGATTTCATCATGTAGAAAAAGGAACAGAAGCATACTTAAAGATGCTCAGAAAATATGCACAGGCAATGCGCAGAATGCATCAGAATATATTTTTTATTCAGCTGGACGAGCAGTGTGTGGTGTCCAGGGAGCCGTATCGCTTTGATTTTGAATACCTGACTCCGATGATTTCCTGTTTCTTTGAAGAGGGCATGCAGTATATGGAACTGGGAGTTCTTCTGGATCGGGGATTTCTGCCCGACGGAATGCCGGATATGTATACGGACAGTTTTACCTGTTCCATGGCAAAAGACGTGCCGGTAGATTCTTTAAAAGGATATGAGATCACAGTGCGGTTTGTGCAGAGCCTTGCAGATTACTTAAAGACACATGGCTGGGAGAAACAGGTACTGTTCCACATTCATGATGAGCCTGACATTCATTATAAGAAACAGGAAGTTTTGGAAGCAAGAAAACGGCAGTATTATCTGGCAGCCGGAATTTTACGGAAATATATTCCGGGAATTCAGATCATAGAAGCAGTAGATTCTGCACAGTTCCGGGGCGGAATCGATATCTGGGTGCCGGGAACAGCCGGATATGAAAAGAAAAAAGATGAGTTTGACAAGCTGATCGAATTGGGAGAAACGGTCTGGACATATGTGTGTTGCGGACCGGAAGGACATTGGCTGAATCGTTTTCTGGATTTTGCACTGATCAAAGGACGACTTTTATTCTGGGGCTGTGCAAAGAACAGGATTTCCGGTTTTTTGCACTGGGGACTGAATCAGTTTCAAAATGGAATGAATCCTTATGAGGGAACGAGTTGTCCGAATCATACCGGAATCGGAACCAATTTCCCGTGTGGAGATTCCTTTTTGCTCTATCCGGGTGAAGATGGTCCAAATCTGGGAATGCGTCTGGAGGCACAAAGACGTGGTGCAGAAGATGCGGCATTGTGGCAGCTCTTACGAAAGAAAGATGAGCAGCTGCATGATGAACTGATTGGAAAGATGTTTACGAACAACTATACTTACAATGATGATCCGGCAAGATTTCAGGAAGTGTATGAGGAATTGCTGGCGGCGTTGGAGTAATGGAAGAAAAGTGAAGAAATGAGAAAGAATACTTCTGATCGTATGGGATCAGGAGTATTTTTTTGAATTGAATTTTTTGTGTTTTGTCGGATGAAAGAAGAAAGTACGTAAGTATATGGGGAAAAACTCATTTTTGTGGAGTCTACGATTCGTAGACAAGGGAAAGAGAGCGTGTATTGTAAAATATGTGAAGTCTGTTATGATAAAGAAAGTAAAATATTTTGCTCAGACTGTAGACAAAGTCCCGGACAAAAGTCCCGGCTTTTCTTATGCTTCAGTTATCCACAAATCTTTTTTGTAGAATTACTTTATCAAGAAAAAAGTGTATGTTATCCACCCGATAGTTTTATACAGTCTATTCCCTTCGTGGTATAATAATCTTAACAGGAGGAATTGCTTATGATGACAAGAGATGCTGATAAAAAAAGAAGTCAAATGCTCATGTTTTGTATGGATGACATGGTTCCCCAAGACCATCTTCTCCGAAAAATTGACAGAGCAATTGATTGAAACTTTATTTATGACTTAGTAGAAGATAAATATTGTGCAGACAATGGAAGACCAAATCTGGATCCTGTCTTATTAATTAAAATCGTTTTTATTCAGTATCTTTATGGGATTCGAAGCATGCGCCAGACAATCAGAGAAATAGAAGTAAATGTTGCTTATCGCTGGTTTCAGGGTCTTGATATATTAGATGGAGTTTCTCATTTTTCAACATTTGGGAAAAATTACACACGTCGGTTTAAAGGTACGGATCTGTTTGAACAGATTTTTTCGCATATCTTAGAAGAATGTATGAAATATCATTTAGTGGACACTTCTGTGATCTTTGCAGATGCCACTCATGTAAAAGCTTGTGCAAACAGCAAAAAGATGAGAAACAGAATTGCAAAACAAGAAGCTCTCTGGTATGAGGAAGAATTAAAAAAAGAAATCAATGAAGATAGAAAAGCACACGGGAAAAAGCATTTAAAAGATAAAAATGATCATAACCAAACTCCACCTTCTGTTGGGGGTGGGAATCTCAAGACACTTTATGATAAGCTGCTATCATATCATCCAGAAATGATGGTATTGGATGCAGGATATAAAACCCCGGCAATCGTACATCTTCTGATCGAAGATCAAATCGAACCATTGTTTCCATACAAAAGTCCGCAAACAAAGAAAGGATTCTTCAGAAAATATGAGTATGTATACGACGAATACTATGATTGCTATATATGTCTGGAAGGAAAAATAAGAGGATTTGGAACAGATGTGTTTGAAAAAGAACCAATTGATATTTCAGAGAAATTATTTCAATTTGAAAATTATATTGTTACACCTCATGTATCAGCAGAGACTTACGAAAATTGTGAAACAACATCGATTGTGACAGCAAAAGCATTAATATCAGTGTTTGAGGGGAAAGAACCTGATCATCGGTTAGTATAGGATTCTAACATCAGATCGCCTAAAAATAAATTTTACAAACTTTTAAAGCAAACTTGATCATAACCAGAAATTGTTTATGCTAAACTTGCTCAGGAAAAAACGATTGGAATTTTATTCCGTCAGACTCATGACAGGAGGATTTGAGCAATGAAGTTTAAACTAAAGCCAATAGAGAAAAAATGGATTCTTTATGATATCGGGAATTCAGCATTTGCGCTTCTGATCTCTACGATCATACCGATTTATTTTAATTATCTGGCGGGTGATGCCGGGATTTCAGAAGTCAATTATCTGGCGTACTGGGGATATGCAACCTCGGCGGCAACCGTAATCGTAGCTGTGTTGGGACCGCTCCTTGGAACGGTCTCTGATGCAGCGGGAAGAAAAAAGAAAATCTTCATGATTGCACTGTTAGCGGGAGCATTTGGCTGTGTATTTCTTGGATTTATGCAGTCCTGGATTTGGTTTTTGTTGTTGTTTGTATTTGCAAAATCAGCGTATTCTTTAAGTCTTGTGATCTACGATTCGATGCTTACCGATATTACATCGGAAGAACGGATGGATGAAGTCTCCGCCCAGGGATATGCCTGGGGGTATATCGGAAGCTGTGTTCCGTTTATTTGCAGTCTGTTGCTGGTATTGTTTTATGATAAAGTGGGCCTTTCGATGCAGACAGCGATGGGGATTTCGTTTTTTCTGGTAGCGGTCTGGTGGATTGCACTGACGGTTCCGCTCCTGAAATCATACCGTCAGACACACAGTCGGAAACCGGCAGTACACGCAGGACAGTCCGGTGCGCAAAGATTGGGACAGATCGTTTCTGAATTAAGAAAAGACAAAAAAGTGCTGTTTTTTCTGGCAGCATTTTTCTTCTATATTGATGGGGTATATACGATCATTGACATGGCAACTGCATATGGTACTGCTTTGGGGCTGGATACCACAGGTCTTTTGCTTGCACTCCTTTTGACACAAATTGTTGCATTTCCGGCGGCTCTGTTGTTTGGAAGGATTTCCAGAAAAGTAAGTGCATCGAGACTGATTCTGGTATGTATTTCTGCGTATTTTCTGATCGCTCTGTATGGGATCGGACTTCACAGGCAGTATCAGTTCTGGATTCTGGCAGTCTGTGTGGGATGTTTTCAGGGAGCAGTTCAGTCCATGTCCCGTTCCTACTATGCGAAGATCATTCCGGCAGAAAAATCCGGAGAATACTTCGGAATTTATGATATTTGCGGAAAAGGAGCTTCTTTTATGGGAACCATTCTGGTGTCTGCAGTGAGCCAGATTACAGGCAGTGTAAATCTGGGAGTAGGAGCGCTTTCTGTGATGTTTCTGGCAGGCTTTTTCTTGTTTTTGAAAGCGGACAAAACAGAAAAAAGCGAGGAAGAACAAGAAAATCCAGGCGTACTTTTTCAGCAGCCTGGATTGGGTCAGTGATCTATGCAAAAAATGCTTTTGCAGCTTTGAGCAGATATTCGGTATCCTTGACTCCGGCAGTTTCATATGGAGAATGCATTGCCAGTTGAGGGAGTCCGATATCTACGGTATTGAGTGCAACCTGTGTGTTGGAAATATTGCCCAGTGTGGAGCCGCCTGCCATGTCGGAACGGTTGGTAAATGTCTGATACGGAACGTCTGCCTGCTTGCAGATATCCTTGAACATAGCGGCAGAAATACCGTCTGTGCAGTATTTCTGGTTTGCATTGTATTTGATGACGATTCCTTCATTTAAATACGGGCGGTTGACAGGATCCGCTTTATCTGTATGGTTTGGATGAACCGCATGGGCATTGTCCGCAGAGATCATAAAACTCTTGGACAGTGCGATAAAGTAATCCTGCGTATCCATGCCGAATACCGTACAGATACGGAACAGCGTATCTCTGAGGAACGTAGATGCAGCGCCCTGTTTTGTTGTACTTCCGACTTCTTCGTTATCAAGAACACAGTGAACGGAAACTGCCTGTTTGCGGTCTGCGCCAAGCAGGCCGTAAAGAGAAGCGCAGGCACACTGGAGATCATCCAGACGTGGAGCAGAGAGAAATTCCTCGTTCGCTCCCCAGAGAGTCCCCTTCTGACGATTGTAGAGGAAGAGATCGTGACTCAAAATTTCTTCTTTTTCAACATCAGCATACTTTGAAATCGTATCTAAGAACGTATCTTTTGCAGAAATATCCCCGTATAATGGAAGCAAGTCTGTCTGTGCATTATAAGCGTATCCGCTGTTGGCATCCCGATTCATATGAATGGCAAGATTCGGGATCAGAAGGAGATCCCGGTCTGCGTTGATCAGTTTCGCACAGTAGGTACCGTTTTCTTTTACGATCACCCGTCCGGCAACAGAAAGCGGACGGTCAAACCATGGAGCACAGAGCATACCGCCATAGCGTTCTACGTTTAATTTGATGTAATGATCCTCTACGGCCATCTCCGGATTTTCTTTGATCTTAAAGGAAGGCGAATCACTGTGGCTTGCAATGATACGGAATCCATTTTGAAGAACTACAGATTCCGGAATGGAGAACGCAATGATAGAAGATCCGTTTCTTGTAACAAAATAATCATTACCAGGTGCTAAATTCCATGTCTGATCTTCTGACAGCTCTGTAAATCCATGTTTTGTCAGAATTTCTTTGGTAGTCTGCACTGCATGAAAGCAGCTGGGACTGTTCTCTATAAATTCCAGTAAATCCGTTGTAATTTTATTTGACATATGTTGTTTCCTCCTACATTCATAACTAATGTCTATTTTAGCACGCGGCTGCGGCGTTGAAAAGAGCCGGTGATTCTGTTACCATAAGGAATAGGTAAAACCATTTCCAGAGAAAGAAGAAGGTGAGAACAATGCGGATTTTAGTAGCAGAAGATGAAAAAGACCTGAACCGTCTGCTGAGTATTAGATTGAAAGCAGAGCATTACAGTGTGGACTCCTGTTTTGACGGACAGGAGGCATTGGATTATCTGGAAGGGGCGCCATATGATGCGGTGGTCCTTGATATTATGATGCCGGTTCTGGATGGTCTGAGTGTCTTAAAGACGATGAGACAAAAGGGGAGTCAGACTCCGGTCTTGCTTTTGACGGCGAAGGACAGTGTGGAGGATCGTGTCCGCGGGCTGGATGCGGGAGCGAATGATTATCTGGTGAAACCGTTCGCGTTTGAAGAACTTTTAGCGCGCATCCGGGTGCTCCTGCGCAAACCGAAGGAGGCGCCTCAGACGGTTTGTAAGCTTGATGATCTGGAAGTACATCTGGATACCCATCAGGTGCTGCGTGCAGGGCATGAGATCAAGCTTTCCGGAAAGGAGTTTGCGCTGCTGCGCTATATGATCCAGAATACGGGAATTGTGCTCTCCAGAGACCGTCTGGAGCAGCATTTGTGGAATTATGATTATGCAGGCGGCTCGAATGTAATTGATGTATATATCCGTTATCTGCGTAAGAAGATTGACGAAGGGGCACAGACGAAGCTGATTCATACTGTGCGGGGAGCCGGATATGTTATGAGGGCAGAACCATGAAACGATTTTCTTTGAAATTAAAATTGACAGCGATGTATTCCTTTTTTATGGTACTGGTGACCTGTCTCTGCCTTGCAGTCCTTTTTTCTCTGAGCGGAAATGAAATCCTGACATCTGCACAGATGCACTTAAGAGAACGTGTGCAGGAAAGTGCAGATGAAATCGAGCTGGAAGACGGGGAATTCGAAATTGATTCGGATTTTTATTCACTGGATAATAATGTATATCTGGCGCTTTATGATACAGGTGGAGACTTCTTATATGGAAAGGTGCCGCCGGGACTGGAACAGGCTCCGCAATTCGAGGATGGAAAGATCCAGACGGTGAAAAGTGGAACAGAGCAGTGGTATGTGTATGATGTGCAGTATGAAATGGAAAATGGTCAGGAATTCTATATCCGGGGTGTAGTTTCTGTTACAGAGACACAGAAGGAGTTTTTGATCGCAGTCCGATTTGCGGTGATTTTACTGCCTTTGACTGTGATTTTAACGGCGCTGATCGGGTATCGTTTGATCAGGCGAACGCTTCTTCCGGTACGGCAGATGACAGAGACCGTACAGGAGATTCAAAAAGACGGAGATTTAAGCCGCAGGATCGGAGTCAGTCAGGATACCGGGAAAGACGAATTTTATCAGCTGGCAGGAACATTTGACGGTATGCTGGAAAGCCTGGAACAGGCGTTTCTCAGGGAACGGCAGTTTACATCGGACGTTTCCCATGAGTTGCGAACACCGGTCAGTGTGATTCTGTCACAGTGCGAGGCATCTCTCAATCACACAGATTTGTCAGAAGAGCAGAGGAAAGAAATTCTTCTGATCCGGAAAAAAGCAGGAGAAATGTCTCAGATGATCTCTCAGCTTCTGTTATTGTCACGGGCAGATCAGGGGCGGCAGAAGTTAAATAAAGAAGAGATCAATATTAGTGAATTGACAGAAATAATTGTGGAAGAACACAAGATGCTGGCGCAGAGGCGTAAAATTGAGGTTCATACAGAGATAGAACCGAACATTACAGGTTATCTGGATGAATCCTTTTATATCCGTATGTTGGATAATCTGATTTCGAATGCAGTTTCTTACGGAAAAGAAGGTGGGAATATTAAAGTGACACTTCATCAGATTCCGTCAGGGGTGCGGGGAACGGTAGAAGATGACGGAATCGGAATCAGCAGAGATGATCAGGTGCATATATGGGAGCGGTTTTACCGGGTGGATGCCTCACGAACCGGAAAGGAAGATGGTTCGCACTCCGGCCTTGGACTTTCCATGGCAAAATGGATCGCACAGGCACATGGAGGGAATGTCCGGGTGGAGAGTGAGTTTGGAAAAGGCAGCTGCTTTACATTTGAGTTGAAGACTGTGGAAGAATAAAAAGAGATAGAATCACCAGAGTGCGATTCTATCTGAATTTTAAAAGTTTGCATTTGATTCCAATGAATCCCAAAAGGAAGGCAATTAAGAATGGGAGTAAATGTATGATGAGAATGGAAAAATTCCCTAATAGCAGAGAAATATTACTTAAAATTGCATATCCTACGATCCATTCTCCGTATTGTGTGCGGAAATGAAATCTGGGTGTATCTTTGCATAGGAACTGAGATACACAGACCAGTCCGATTAAAGAAAATACGATCGGAGAACCGCCGACGCTGATACTGTTTGGTGCGATTACAGAAAATATTGCATTTGCAGAAGTTGCGGAAAAGACTGTGATTAGCAGAAGTTTCCACTGTGAAATTTGGTGATCTAAAAATTTTCCTGTGAAATAAATCCCTAGAATATTTCCTAAAATGTGGATAAGTCCGGTATGTAGAAGCAGTCCTGTGAAAAACCGGTAATATTGCCCGTTGATGATGTGGATTCCACGGTTGCTGAATATATCAGATACATTGGTAAAAAATCCGGCTAAATACATAAGAATCCAAATGATGATCCAAACCGTACTTTCTTTTAGTTTTTTCAATTGGTTTTCCCTCCTTAAGTAATATGGAAATATGATATCACAGAATATAAGTATGGAACAATGATCAATTTTTAGGAAAATTTTTATTTTATTAAAATTCTAATCTTATTTTAATCTTCATGGAATATATTATCCTTACAAACAAAGAATAACAGTGTAGAAATGCAGTTGATAGAAAGAGAGGAATTAAAATATGATGAAGAAAAGATATTTTGCAGCGGCAGCAGTATGTGTGATGGCAATGAGTATGTTTACAGGATGTGCAGGAAATGATGGAAAGGATATCGGAAAAGATGCAGCGAAAACAGCAGCATTTTCAGATGCAGGTGTAACAGAAGACGAAATCACAAGGCTGAAAGTAAGCAAGGATCACGATGACGGAAGAAGTATTTATGAGGTTGATTTTACAGTTGCATCCACAGGGGAAGAATATGATTATGAGATTTCAGCAGAAGATGGAAGCATACTTCAGGTTGACAAAGAGATGGACAAGGGAAGTGTGAGTACGATGCAGAATCAGGATCAGAACGCTTCTGAAAATTCCACACAGCAGGGAAGCAGTAACACAGCAGATCAGACAGAGGCAGCAATTTCAGAGGAAGAAGCAACAAACCTTGCGTTGGAAAGAGTGCCGGGGGCATCTGCACAGGATTTGAGAATTCAGCTGGAGTTTGACGATGGAGTTCAGAAATACGAAGGCGACATTATTTATGACGGAAAAGAATATGATTTTGAAATTGACGCCAACACAGGAACATTTCTGGAATGGAGTGAAGAACGGGTTGGATAAGGGAAAGGATAAAAAGAAATGACAGGATTAAGTACACTATGTTATATCGAAAAAGACGGAAAATATCTGATGCTGCATCGCACAGTAAAAAAGAATGATGTCAATAAAGATAAATGGATTGGTGTGGGCGGACATTTTGAGGCAGACGAAAGTCCGGAGGAATGTCTGCTGCGGGAAGTGAAAGAGGAGACAGGATACACTCTGACTTCCTGGAAATATCGTGCGATCGTGACATTTGTGTCAGGTGACGGTGTGACAGAGTATATGTCCTTATTTACAGCAGATGGATTTACAGGAGAACAGATTGCCTGTGATGAGGGAGAACTTAGGTGGGTAGATAAAAAAGAAATTGACCGACTCAATCTATGGGAAGGGGATAAAATATTCTTCCGACTCCTGGAGGAATCGGAAGAATTCTTTTCTCTGAAACTGATCTATGATGGAAACGGAAAGCTATTGAAAGCGATGCTGAATGGAAAACCGATGAATTAGATCAGGTAGCAATACATGACAATAAAGTGGCAGGCACTTCCGGCCATAACAAAAAGATGAAAAATCTCGTGGCTTCCGAAATTCTTATGTTTACTATTGAAGATCGGAAGCTTTAATGCGTAGATAATACCGCCGATTGTGTAGATGATTCCCCCTGCTAAAAGCCAGCCAAATGCCGCCGGCGATAATGAGTGGAAAATCTGTGTGAAAGCCAGTACGCAGGTCCATCCCATCCCGATATAGAGAATGGAAGATACCCATTTCGGGCAATAGACCCAGAAGGCCTTGATCAGAATTCCTACAATAGCGATCCCCCAAACAATGGAAAGCAGGATCAGTCCGGTACGTCCTTTCAAAGTGATCAGACAGATTGGAGTATAGCTTCCGGCAATAAGGATAAAGATCATCATGTGATCGATCTTTTTCAATATCGTATTTACTTTTGCAGAAATATCAAATGTATGGTAGGTCGTGCTGGCAGCATACAGCAGAATCAGGCTGATCGCATATACGGCAAGGGAAATGAGAGATACCTTGCCCGGTTCATGGGCTGCCTTTATCAACAGAGGAATCGCGCCGCAGATTGCCATAAGCATACCAATAAAATGTGTGATCGCGCTGCCGGGGTCTTTTAAATGTTGTGTTTTGTTCATTGATATCTTCCTCCTTAAAACTTGAAAATCACATGTAGTTTTTAAAACTACATTAAGTATATGTGTATATTACACCTTGTATTCCTTGAATGCAAGTGATTTTAAAAAATTTTTATAATCAAAGAAATTTTGACAGAAAAAGAAAATTCTGATATGATAATTCAGATTGTATTGTGGGACTGTTATACAGTCCCCTATTTTTGTTTTGAGAAAAGGAGATTTATGGAAGAATTAAAATTTGAAGAGTTAGAGTTGTGTCCTGAAATATTAAAAGCAGTAAAACATATGGGATTTGAAGAGGCATCACCGATTCAGTCCAAAGCAATTCCTGTGATCATGAGCGGAAAAGATGTGATCGGACAGGCGCAGACAGGAACCGGAAAAACAGCAGCCTTTGGAATCCCGCTTCTGGAAAAGATTGATCCGAAGAATAAAAAACTTCAGGCGATTGTTCTTTGTCCGACAAGAGAGCTGGCAATCCAGGTTGCAGAAGAAATCAGAAATCTTGCAAAATATATGCATGGGATAAAAGTTCTGCCAATCTATGGAGGACAGGAGATTGTAAAACAGATCCGTTCTCTGAAAAGCGGCACACAGCTTGTGATCGGAACACCGGGACGTGTGATGGATCATATGCGCCGCAAAACTATGAAAACGGATCATGTGCATACGATTGTGCTGGATGAGGCGGATGAGATGCTCAACATGGGATTCCGTGAGGATATTGAGACAATTTTGGAAGGAATTCCACAGGAACACCAGACAGTACTTTTTTCTGCGACAATGCCAAAGGCAATCTTAGAGATCACAAAACAGTTCCAGACAAATGCGGAACTGGTGAAGGTGACGAAGAAAGAGCTCACCGTTCCGAACATTGAACAGTTTTACTATGAAGTGAAACCGAAGAATAAAGAGGAAGTGCTTTCCCGTCTTCTGGATATTTATACACCGAAACTCTCCGTTGTATTTTGTAATACGAAGAAACAGGTAGATCTGCTTGTGAATGGACTGCTAGGAAGAGGATATTTTGCGGCAGGACTTCATGGAGACATGAAGCAGGCACAGAGAGACCGTGTGATGCAGGGATTCCGTTCCGGAAAGACAGATATTCTTGTGTGTACAGACGTAGCAGCAAGAGGAATCGATGTGGATGATGTGGAAGCGGTATTTAATTATGATCTTCCGCAGGATGATGAATATTATGTGCACCGTATCGGAAGAACCGGACGTGCCGGACGCGTGGGACGTTCGTTCTCTTTTGTTTCCGGAAGAGAAGTCTATAAGCTGAAGGAGATCCAGCGGTACTGCAAGACGAAGATCTATGCGCAGAAGGTTCCGTCTTTGAACGATGTTGCCAATACAAAGATGGAAAATGTGCTGGAAGAGATCGAACAGATCATCGAAAATGAAGATCTGACAAAATTCCTTCAGATCATTGAAGAACGTGTCAATGAATCCGATTATACTGCAATGGATCTGGCAGCAGCATTTTTGAAATACTGTTCCGGACAGCAGGAGACAGAAGAAAAAGATATGGAATTTGGAGATACCGGGGCGGAAGAAGCCGGAATGGTTCGTCTATTTATTAATATTGGTAAGAAAAACAAAGCAAAACCGGGAGATATCGTGGGCGCAATTGCCGGTGAAAGCGGAATTCCGGGAAAACTGATCGGAACGATCGATATGTTTGATAAGTATACATTTGTAGAAGTTCCGAGAGAATATGCACGAGATGTACTCAATGCAATGAATCATACGAAAATCAAAGGAAAATCTGTTGCGGTAGAGCCGGCAAATCAGAAATAATCAAACTGGACTGGTTAAAAACACAATAACTGGACATTTTCATCTATCCACTCTGGTGGTAGGATAAGACCATCAAAAATGAAAAGAGGGAAAACGATGGAAAAGAGAAAGCAGACAGTAGTAAAACTGGCACAGACAGCACTTTTGGCAGCACTTTGCTTTGTATCATTTACATTTTTGCAGATTAAGATCCCGATGCCGGGTGGAGATGCCACATCCCTTCATATCGGGAATGCATTTTGTGTTCTGGGAGCATTGCTCTTAGGCGGTTGGTACGGCGGACTGGCCGGCGCAATCGGTATGACGATCGCAGATGTTCTGGATCCGATTTATATCGTAGGAGCACCAAAGACATTTGTGTTGAAGCTCTGTATTGGTCTGATCGTAGGACTTGTGGCACATCGTATCGGGAAAATTAATGAAAGTACAGATAAGAAATATGTATTTCGCTGGAGTGTCCTTGCATCCGTTGCAGGACTGGGATTTAACGTGATCGCGGATCCATTGGTGGGATATTTCTACAAACAGTATATTTTAGGACAGCCGCAGCAGATGGCAGAAGTACTTGCAAAATGGAGTACAGCAACCACATTTGTGAATGCAGTCGTATCTACGATTCTGGTGGCGGTTCTGTATAATGCACTGCGTCCGGTGTTATTAAAAAGCGGGATGCTGCAGATTGTAAGAAAAACAGAAGAAGTCAAAATTTGAAACAGAAGATCCCCTGACCTTGGTGAATTTTTAAAATTGCCGAGGTCAGGGGGATTTATTATTTCGTAATCGTATTGAGTTCTGTGTTGATTAAATCAATGAGTTCTTTTGGAATTCCCAGATTTTTGAGTTTTCCTACAGCGTCTAATGTCATCATTTTCATCATGCCAAATTTCGGGTGCTCCACCATTTCTCCAAAATATTTTGAAATGATTTTTTCTCCTTCAGGGTTTTTCATGATGTCGCCAATTTTATCGGCACTGGAGAAGCAATTTGGATCAAGTTTAATCTTATTTATTTGTGTTAGGTCAAACTTTTCAAACCAGTTAATGACGCTGTTTCCGTCTTCTTTTTTGATATATTCATAGTTTTTATCTTTATCTTTTACGCGATATAAAGTCATCACATCGTGGTATACAGTACCATGTTTGGAGTATCCTTTGACGGCTATGATATTTTTTCCCATTAGAAGAGGGATATCATTAAATGTTGTCATAGGTAAGATGTTTGATGATTGAGCAATAAGGTGGTTATTTACATATAATTCTAGTTTTTCAAGATTGGAAAGTACGGTAATTGCATTCTTTTCTTTGTGACGATGAACGAATCTGCTACCGGCGAGTTTGACAAAAGATTCTTTGGACCAGTACGCTTTGTATAAATAAAATGCGTCTTTTTTTATGCTTCGGTCAATGGTCAAAAGTCCTTTCTGATTTTGTCCCTGTTTACCACCTTCATCTCGGTTGGCGCTGCCAAAATCACACATGTTCCACACATAACTTCCTACAAAATAGTCGCGTTCTTCAAAAGCACGAAGTGCATTGTCTGAGAAAAGCAACTGATATTCTTCGGAATAATCTTTTGTCTTTGGCTCATAAGAGTGATATTGTGGGTTTGTATCAACACCATATTCTGTCACCATGAGTGGTATATCAGGACGTGCAGCATGGAATGAGTCCAAGCGTTCTTGAAGTCCTGTCATAGTGTCATAGTACCATCCATAATATAAGTTATAGCCAACCAGTTCAGTCAGTCTGTTGATTGGACTTTCATTTGCAACGGAATAGATGTTTGCTTCTGCAGTATATCTGTGAGGATCCAGAGCTTTCGTGTATTTGGACAATTCTTCTACATGATCATGAATTTCTGGGGTTTCTCCAGCAATGGTAATTTCATTTTGTACACCCCAACAGTATACAGAGGTGTGATTTCCACATTGCAAAATCAAACGGCGCATTTGTTCTTTGATATTGAATTTGGCGCATTCGTTTTCCGAAATAATACTGATAAACGGAACTTCTGCCCACACAAGGAGTCCTTCTTCATCACAGCGACGATAAAAATAATCATCATGTTGATAATGGGAAAGTCGAACAGAATTTGCCCCTAACTCTTTTATGAGTTGGATATCCTGCTCCATTTGAGTTTCTGAAATAGCATTTCCAACACCGGCAAAATCCTGATGTCTTGCGACACCACGCAGTTTTACGTGTTTCCCATTTAAAAAGAGCCCCTGATCCGGTGTAATCTGAATGCTTCTAAATCCGATGGAGATGCTGCGGTGTTCTATGACTTTTTTGTCTGTACAAAGTTCGATGGACAACTGATGAAGATGTGGATCATCCGTTCCCATCCAGAGATGAGGATTAGCAACATTCAGGCACAAGCGAAACGTATTTTGATCGTGGAAATATGCTGAGGTTGTGTGTTGTGCGATGACTTGATTCTCATCTAGCAGAGTGGCACGAATTTCTCCATGACAAGGTTCCTGATGATTGATCACACATCCCTCAATGGCGACCTCCCAAGTATTGTTTTCTAATTTTTGCGTATGGATTCGGACACCGTCACGACTTCCATCCAGGTAGTCAAAGTGTAGTTTGGGTGCACAAATAATTCGAACATTTCGGTAGAGTCCACCATAGAAAGAAAAATCTGCCATTTGCGGGTAGACAGCATCTGTTGGCGAGTTATCTGTTACAATGGTAATTCGGTTTATGCCGGATGATACGAAATCGTTTAATGCAACGCGATATAAAGAATATGGACAGGTGTTGGTATGAATTTTCTGATTATTGATGGACACTATACTGATCATGGAAGCAGCACCTACCTCAAGGTAGATGTCCTGCTCCAGATCGGATTCTGTAAGAGTGAACTCATTTGTGTAAAAACCTTTTCCACGCCACATGGATGTGCCATTTTGTCCGTCTACCGCATTGTAAGTATGAGGAATGGAAATTGTTTCAGCGTTTTCGTTTTCTTTGTGAAAACTCCAGTTATCATTTAATAGAATTACTGACAAATCGGAACCTCCTTTGATTCTAAGCATTTTTTGCTTTCTTTTTTTCTAAGATAGCTTTTTCTCCATACATTTGTGTATACTCTTCATCTGTAATATGGTATCGTTTCAAAGCAATGATGCTTGCAAGATCTCCAAGAAGAGGTGCATCAAGATACATAGCAATTGTAGCGATATACAGAGCCATTGTAGGTTCTGCAGCTGCGCTGTATCCGGCAAGTCCCATGAGGATACCAACAATAGAAGATCCAAATGCACTGATAACTTTGTCTACAAGTGAAAATGTAGCACCAATAAATCCAGGCATGAATTTTCCGGTTTTTAGCTTGTGATAGTCGATGATTTCCGCAATCATAGGATCTACGTTCTGTGCAGAGAATCTTCTAAACAGCATATTGGCAGACATTAAAATAATAAATGCCAAGATAGTTGCTTTTCCGAAAGGACGGAAAATAATCAAGATTGCTTCCAATGTGAAGTTTGCAATTGCACCGATTAAAGAAGCTCTTTTGCATCCGAATTTTACAGCAACAGAACCTGCAACGAAGGCTCCAATCAGTGACATTGGAGTAGAGATGCCACCAACAATTGGCTGCAGATCCAGATTTCCAACAGCATAGATATAGAAATAGGTCATAACTGCTGTCTGAATCGTGGACGCAATTTTATCTGTGGATGCAGCAAGGATCAACATACGAAGAGGCTGATTCAGTCGCAGTACATTGAGACTGTCTTTAATTGAAATTTTCTCTTCTTTTTTATCTGGATCCTGGCGATAGAATTCAGGCTTATCTGTTGCAGAGATTGCAAACAGACATCCAAGCAGAAGAACTGCGTGAAGGACAAACGCACTGATAATGATTAGAGTCCAGCCTTTTTGAGATCCAAGTCCACCATTTTTCTGCAGAATCGGGACGATCAGTGTTGTCATGATCAAACCAAGCATTGTGGAATAGCAGCCGCCGGCAATACCGGAGAGTGGACGGTATTTCGGGTTTTTTGTAACGATAGAAAGTACACATTTGTTTACAGTTGTCATAAATGTGTAACCAATGACCCAGATTGCATACCAGAGAATTACCCAAACCATACGATAAGATTGTGGAATATCGAATGAGAACAGGTAAATCATAAAGCTTGCAAACAGCATGACCAGGGATCCGATTACAAGGAACGGACGGAATTTACCAAATCGTGTTTCAGTTCTGTCGATAATAGAACCAATAATTGGGTCAGTAATTCCATCGAAAATTCTCATGACGGTCATGATAATTCCCATTGCTGTAATATTCAGTCCCAATGCTTCTGTACTGAACACGAGAAAGAATGACATGTTCAACATATTGAACACGTTTGATGCTGCAGAACCGAGCGGAGTCATAACGACACGGACAGCTTCTGATTTTGAGTTGTTTGCTTTTGTACTCATATATTTTCCTCCAATAACTTTTGTTTAAAAGTATTATAATTGGAAGGTTGTGAAAAATTCACATATAAAACAAAGCTTTTACTGTTCTTTTTTAAGATTTTTATGTGCTTTTCGATAATTATATGGAGATATTCCGTATTTTTGACGAAAACATTTGTAAAAGTAGGTTTCATTTGCATATCCTATATCAGATGTGATTTCTTCGATTTTTCGATTGGTGTTTCTGAGTAGGTTTGCTGCTTCTGTCATACGAATGTCTATAAGAATATCTTTACCCCCCCTCCCTGTTTCTGCCTTCAGTAGAGAGCTCAAATAATTGGGATGAAAGCACATATGTTTTGCAACAGATTGAAGGGTAGCATCTTTGTAATGCTGCTTCAAATAGTCAAATACCTCGTTTTGTATTTTGGAGTGTTTCTGCTTGATTGCTTTTTGATCTTCAGGTCCTACAGCGCGGGAAATCTCGATAAAAAGAATCAAAAGGCAGGAAAGTATTTTTCCTTGGTTTCTAGGTTTTTCTAAAAAGTATTCACAAAGAATCTGCTCCATCAATGTAGATTCAAAACTGTTTTTAGGAAGATGATACAGAATGTAATTTTTCTTTTTGCTTTCAGAGTACAAACTGTTGATGATGTAGTTTGAAATATAATTATCCTCGGAAAGCAGGTACATAAAAATGGTATCAAAAAAATCAGCTGTCATTAAAATATTAAACATCCAAATATCATCCCCTATCTTTTCGGAGGAATGAATGACATTTTTGTTCATGAGACAGATATCTCCGGAAGACATTTTAATGGGCGTTCCATCGATTTCCATTGAAATTTCACCATCAAGCATGAAAGAAAGCTCATTCGTGACGATGTCTGGGAATCCGGATATTTCTATATTTTGGGCGGATGACAAAACGTTCTTCTTGTACATCCTTATTTGGATAAGATGTGACAATGTTGTTTTCATCTGTATGCATGGAGAGTTCTCTGGATTTTAAAATCTGTTTTTCCGGCTTCGCTTTTTCTGAGTGAAGATATTGTTTTAGTTGCTCATAATTTTTTTGCATGGATTAGGCTCCGTTTCTGAAAGAAGAATTTTATTTGTAATGTTTTTTATTGCAATATATCGGATAAAAAACCACAGGAAACTCTCTGTAACAAAGATTTTCCTGTGGTTTTGCTTTTGTTTAGGAGTGAATGACAGTTCCGGTCTTACCTTTGAGCGCATCGTTGATCTTATCATAAGATGTGATCAGAGCGGTACGTCCTTCTCTTTCTTCTACAAATTCAACGGCAGCCTGGAATTTCGGGAGCATGTTGTAGACTCCGAAATGTCCCTGCTCCATATATTCTTTTGCCTGTGCAGCTGAGATTTCTCCCAGTTTTTCTTCGTTGTCTTTTCCGAGATTGATACATACCTGCTCTACACTTGTCAGGATGATCAACTGATCGGCATCGACACCTTCTGCAAGTTTTCCGGCAGTCAGGTCCTTTTCAATGACTGCGCTTGCACCTTTTAAGTGATTGTCCTGTTCCAGTACAGGAATTCCACCTCCACCGGCAGCGATTACGACCTGATCAGCATCCAGAAGTGCGTTGACTGCATCCAGTTCCACGATCTTCACAGGATGCGGAGCGGAAACGACTCGTCGGAATCCTTTTCCGGCTTCTTCGATCACATAATTTCCTTTTTTACGCTCTTCGTTGGCTTCTTCTGCGCTCATGTAACGTCCGAGAACTTTGGTTGGCGTATAGAAAGCCTCGTCATAAGGATCTACGATAACCTGTGTCAATACAGTGCTGACTGTACGGTAGATTCCGCGGTTCATCAGTTCTTCCCGGATTCCGTTCTGGAGATCGTATCCGATATAGCCCTGGCTCATGGCAGAACATACAGACATCGGTGCAGCTGTATAATTTTCATGACGCTGTCCGAATTCATTCATGGCAGTGTGGATCATCCCTACCTGTGGAGCATTGCTGTGGGTGATCGCAACCTGAAATCCGGCTTCGATCAAATCTGCGATTACTTTTGATGTATTTTTTACTGCGACTTTCTGCTCCGGCAATGTAGTTCCAAGAGCACGGTGTCCCAGTGCAACGACAACTCTTTTCTTCATAGTTATATCCCTTTCGTTAAATAATTGTGATGAGTAAATTATATTATTTTTCGTACAAAAAAGCAACGTTATTCCACGCAGAAGTTGTGGATTATCGATAAAAGGCAAAGAAGACGTCCAACAACATCAGCATTCCCAGCAGAACGCATACGCAAAGCAGGAACCAGAGCGGGATTTTTCTGGTAACCTGTTTCCATTTTGGTGCGATGAAATACTGGCAGGTGCATCCGATCAGTCCCAGGAACACGGCATCCGCAAAAAACGGAGGCAGCAGAGAAGGACAAAAGTATTGAGAAATTTTGTGCAGGTCTGCGTGCCAGATCATCTGGACTGTAAAATCTGAAAGGTATCCAATCACAGAGTATAATAACCCGTTCATACAGAATGCCAGAATCGGATTTTTTGCAAATCGGTGCAGCATCGTTACGCTGAGAACACCGCAAATTCCATAAAGAGGAATCCATGGACCAAGCAGAATACTACGGTTCAAAAAGACCCCTTCCATTGTGAGATAGCTCAGTGTTTCCAGAATCCATCCAAGAATGGAAAACAGAAAGAACAGCGAGGCCAGTGTCAGCGGGTGATAGGAACCGGTCGGAGCCAGAGGCTGATGCACAGCACGGACCGGCGGCTGGACAGAAAACAGAAAGGCCGGATACTGATGTGGCTCAAAATAGGCAATCTTTGTATAAGGTCCTTCGGAATCGTCATAAAGCGCTTTGCGGATCAGTAGCTCGTCATCAGAAAGCTCCTGTTCCAGAAGTGGATCATTAAACAGTTCGTAACGGGGAGCGCGGGACCGGATATAATTTTTTCGCAGGGTCATATATAATTCAGCATCGGTGGCTGTCTGATAAGGATTGACAAACAGAAAATCCAGAATACCGAATGTAAGGAGAGAAAGAATGCTCCATCCGATAAAAGACAGATGCAGAAGAAACATCCGCCATTTGTTTCCGCGCATCAGCTGTCTGGATAAAAAGAATGCATCCTTTCGTCCCATCGTCGGGTTCTCAGCCAGTATATAAGGAATCATGCTGTATTCGTACTTTTTGATGATTCCGCCGATGACCGTCAGGTTCCAGAAAGTCTGAAAAACACAACGGCAGGTCATGATCCATGCAGGGTGGGAAAAGAAGTTCACTTTGTAAAGAAAGAAAAGCTTACTGATCGTTGTCTGCTGATAAGTGCGTGCCTCCAGAAAGAAACGGGCTTCTCCGACAAGCAGCACGTTTTGAATGAAGACAGTGTAGAGAAAAGACAGCAATACCCCCAGGAGAAGCAGAAAAAACGAGGTGGAAAAGGGATCATGAAAGGCCTCGTTGACTGTCTTTAAAGCGGCAAAGAGAAAAGATCTTCCGCTGGTATACATATTGAGGATGTGTTCGAACAGAGTTGCCAGTGGTGCACCGGAAAACGAAATCTGAAATACGTGCTGCAGCGTGTCTGTTGCGATCGAGGAATTGGAGGCATCTGGAAAATTCATATGTGTCTGAACAAAAATTGTTTGCAGTCCCGGGCGAAACTGCCGGAAAATAAAAGTGGAAGATGCAAATGAGGTCGTTAAAAATGCGATCAGAAAACAGACAGATACCATTTTCTGATAGTTGCTCTTTAGTGATTTTTTTGCCTGATGTTTCAGATGTTTTCTTGTCCACATAACAGGATTCCTCCGATTCTGATGATAGACCTATTATAGTTGCTTCACGGCAGACTGTCAAAGAAGATTTGCACCTTGTCAACAGAACCTGAAATCTGCTAAAATTTAGATTGCTGTGAACAGTAACCATAGAACAAGGAGGATGAAAAGTTGAGAAAATTGATTCCTTATTTGAAAAACTATAAAAAGGAAAGTATTATCGGACCGCTGTTTAAACTTTTAGAGGCGGTATTTGAATTGATTGTGCCATTAGTCACTGCAAGAATTATTGATATCGGAATTCAGAACCGGGATATCCCGTATATCTGGAAGATGGCGGCATTGCTGGTGGCGTTTGGTGTAATGGGACTTTTGTGTTCCCTGCTGGCGCAGTATTTTGCGGCAAAAGCAGCTGTCGGTTTCGGAACAGAACTTCGGCATGATCTGTTCTGCCACATTGAACAGCTTTCTTATGCTGCAGTGGATAAGGCTGGCAGCGCCACGCTGGTTGTCAGGATCACAAGTGATATCAATCAGGTACAGTCCGGCGTCAATCTGGTGCTTCGTCTGTTTCTGCGATCGCCGTTTATTGTGGTAGGCGCAATGGTTATGGCATTTACGATCAATGTAAAGATCGCATTGATCTTTGTCGTGACAGTTCCGCTTCTGGCGCTTGTGATCTACGGTATTATGATCGTGACGATCCCTCTGTATAAAAAAGTGCAGAAAGCACTGGATCAGGTGCTTGTCTCTACCAGAGAAAATCTGGCGGGAATCCGTGTGATCCGTGCGTTTTGTACACAGAAGAAAGAGCAGGAAGAGTTTGATACAAAGAGTGAGATACTGATGAAGCTGCAGTTTCTGACCGGACGGATTTCAGCGCTGTTGAATCCGATGACATATATTATTGTCAACGCCGGGATTATTGCGGTTGTCTGGTATGGGGGCGGACAGGTATATGAAGGGCTGCTGACACAGGGAGAGGTAATCGCCCTGGTCAATTATATGTCCCAGATTCTTCTGGCGCTGGTGGCGCTGGCGAATCTGATTGTTTCCTTTACAAAAGCAGTAGCATCTGCAGCCCGTCTGAATGAGGTATTTGCACTCCGATCCGAGCTTGTGGACGGAGAGTGTGAGAAAGCAGAGGCGAAAGCGGAAGCCGTGAAAGTAAAGATGGAACACGTGACATTTTGCTATCCGGGCAGTCAGGAGCCGGCGCTGGAGGATATTTCTTTTACTGCGAAAGCAGGAGAGACGATCGGTATCATCGGGGGAACAGGTTCCGGCAAGACAACTCTGGTCAATCTCATTCCCCGGTTTTATGATGTGACAGAGGGAAAAGCCGAAATCGATGGACTGGAGATTTCAAAATACCGGACAGAGGCTCTGCGAAAACAGATCGGAGTGGTTCCGCAGAAGGCAGTGTTGTTTTCCGGTACCATAAAGAGTAATCTTCAAATGGGAAATGAGCAGGCATCCGAACAGGAGATGTATGCGGCATTAAAAACCGCACAGGCTTTGGAGTTTGTGGAGGAGAAGCCGGGAAGGCTGAATGCTCCTGTCAGTGAAGGCGGAAAAAACCTGTCGGGAGGGCAGAGACAGAGGCTGACGATCGCAAGAGCACTGGTGAAAAATCCTCAGATACTGATTCTGGATGACAGTGCATCTGCGCTTGATTTCGCTACAGATGCGGCACTTCGAAAAGCGTTGTCCCAGGATACGGAAAATATGACCGTATTTCTGGTATCGCAGAGGGCTTCTTCTGTTATGCATGCCGATAAGATCCTGGTATTGGATGACGGAAAGATGGTGGGATACGGCAATCATGAAGAGCTGCTTGGAGCGTGCGGTGTCTATCAGGAAATCTGTCGGTCTCAGTTTTCGAAAGAGGAGGGGGTTCAGTATGCATAAAAAGAAAAAAAGTGTATGGAAAAAGATACTCTGGCTGATTCGTCCCTATCTGCATTTTTTGATGTTGTCATTCGTATTTGCGGTTATTTCCGCGTTGCTGACATTGTATGCTCCGATTCTGATCGGTAATGCTGTGGATCTAATTCTTGGAAAAGGAAGTGTGGATTTTGATGCGATCGGCAGGATCCTGTTCAGGCTGGCAGGGATTATTGTTATAACCAGCGCTGCGCAGTGGCTGATGAATCTGTGCAACAACCACATTACGTATCGGGTAGTTAAGGATGTCCGTACAAAGGCATTTGCAAAGCTGCAGAAGCTTCCTCTGAAATATGTAGACAGCCATGCATATGGAGAGACCATCAGTCGGATCATCACCGATGTGGAGCAGTTTTCGGACGGGCTCCTCATGGGATTTACTCAGTTCTTTACCGGTTTGGTGACGATTCTGGGAACCCTGGTATTTATGCTGTTGATCAATGTGAAGATTGCGTTGGTTGTGATCCTGATCACGCCGGTATCTTTGTTTGTGGCAAGCTTTATTGCGAAGAGGACCTACGTGTTTTTTAAAGCACAGTCAGAGACAAGAGCACAGATGACATCCCTTGTCGATGAAATGGTGGGAAATCAGAAGGTTGTGCAGGCATTTGGATACGGTGACCGGGCAGTGGAGAGGTTTGATACGATCAACAAAAAGCTCCAGAAAGTCAGCCTTCAGGCGATTTTCTTTTCGTCCATTACGAATCCGAGTACCCGGTTTGTCAACGGACTGGTGTATACAGGGGTCAGCATTGCAGGTGCGTTTACCGCAATCGGAGGCGGGATCACGGTGGGGCAGCTGTCTTGCTTTTTAAGTTATGCAAACCAGTATACAAAGCCGTTTAACGAAATCTCAAGTGTGGTCACAGAGCTTCAGAATGCACTGGCATGCGCACGGCGGGTATTTGACTTTATTGAGGAACAACAGGAAGAGCCGGATGCGGCATCGGCGATCGAACTGAAAAATCCAGACGGCAGTATGACACTGGAACATGTCAGTTTTTCTTATAATCCGGAGATTAAGCTTTTGCAGGATCTGAACCTGAAGGTAAAGCCGGGCCAGAAAATTGCGATTGTAGGACCGACGGGATGTGGAAAGACGACGCTGATCAATCTTCTGATGCGTTTTTATGATATTCAAAGTGGAGAGATCCGTGTCGGCAATACCGGAATCCAGGATATTACAAGAGACAGTCTGCGGGCCAACTTTGGAATGGTTCTGCAGGAGACCTGGCTGAAAGCCGGAACGATTGCAGAAAATATTGCGTATGGAAAAGAAGATGCCACAAGGGAAGAAATCATTGCGGCGGCAAAGGCGGCTCATGCGCATGGGTTTATTCGGAGAATGGAGCAGGGATATGATACGCTGATCCAGGAAGAGGGCAGTAACCTGTCACAGGGGCAGAAGCAGCTTTTGTGTATTGCCAGAGTTATGCTCAGAATTCCGGATATGTTGATTCTGGACGAGGCAACCTCTTCGATCGATACCCGTACAGAAATGAAGATTCAGGAAGCGTTCCAGAGTATGATGAAAGGACGCACCAGCTTTATTGTGGCACATCGGCTTTCTACCATTCGGGAGGCAGATGTGATCCTCGTGATGAAGAATGGAAATATTATTGAACAGGGCAGCCATGAGGAGTTGTTAGAAAAAGGCGGATTTTATAAAAATCTGTATGAAAGCCAGTTCGCGTCTTAGAAAAAGCCCGGGGAGATCATGCATTTCCCCGGGCGGTCATATATTCATGCTCGCGTTTTAATTCTGCAAGACAGTCTTTTGCGAGCCAGTGCTGATTGGTCGGTGTGAGGATCGCTTTGTACGGAAACGGTCCCGCACCGCTTTTTTTCAAAGCAAGAAGTGCCTGATCCAGCTTCTGGCTGGAAAGTCCGCAGAATACGATCATTGTATCGGAGAGTTCTTCTCCGTCATAAGTTTCTTCAGAAGGTGTCATGTCCGGCAGACCGGCAAGCACCCCGAGAGGCTGGCTGTAATCTTTAAGTGCGATATGACGGATACGCACACGAAGCGGAAGCAGTGCACGTTCCACTTTCTTTTTTACTTCTTTGTCTGATATATGGAATAATAAAATGCTTTCTCTCATACAGATGAAATCTCCTATCTCTCTTTTTGTATTTATTGTAATAGATTTTATCTTGTAAGGAAAGGGCAGATTATAAAAAATCTATTGACGGATGCAGGGAAAAGAAATATAATGGCTGTATTAAGAAAATAATACAATAATACGACAGGTGTACAGCACACCAGGCACAGCCGGGAGGAAAAGTATGATTGAGATTAAGAATCTGACCAAGACGTATAAGTTGAATAAAAAGCAGATGAAAGAGTCCAGAACCACAAATCCGATCAAGACGGCAGTCAATGATCTTACGCTGACTGCGAGAAAAGGCGAGATTTATGGCCTTTTGGGACCTAATGGAGCAGGGAAGACGACTACGCTGCGCTGTATTTCCACGATCATCAGGCCGACAAAAGGCGAGATTTATGTAGATGGACATGAGGTGCGCAAAGAGCCGGAGAAGGTGCGGGAAAAGATCGGATTTCTGACCGGAGATATCAAGCTGGATCCACAATTCTCCCCGGATTATATGTTCGACTTTTTCGGAAAGATCCATGGAGTGAAGCCGGAGAAGCTCAAAGAACGAAAAGAGGAACTGTTTACTTATTTTGGGATCAAGGATTTTGCGCACAAAAAGATGAAAGAGCTGTCAACCGGAATGGGGCAGAAGGCTGCAATCGCAGTCAGCCTGGTACATGATCCGGATATTGTTATTTTTGATGAACCGACAAACGGTCTGGATGTCGTGACGGCAAGGAGTGTGACAGACTATCTGAAGCGCCTGAAAGAGGAGGGAAAGCTGGTCATTATTTCTACACATATCATGTCAGAGGCAGAAAAGCTGTGTGACCGGATCGGAGTCATCATTGACGGAAGAAAAGTGATGGAGGGGCATCTGGAGGATATCTTAAGAGAGACACAGACAGAAGATCTGGAGGATGCGTTTTTTGAATTATACAGTCAGGTAAAAGGAGGCGGGGAAGATGCGTGAGATTCGATTGATCTGTAAAAAAGAATTATCCAGAGTGCTGACAGACAGAAAGATGTTATTTTCTGTATTTCTTCTGCCGGCGATCATCATGGTGGTCGTAATGAATGTAATGACCAGTTTTTCGGAAAATTTGGAGAATGATGTCAAATCTCATGCGCCCATTGTTTATCTGCAGAATGCCCCGGAGGGTGTGGAGCAGTACTTGAAGGCGTATAATGAGAAGATGGATCTGCGCACGGTGGATGACGAACAGAAAGTGACAGAGGAAATCAGAGATGGATCAGCCGATTTGTGGATTGCTTTTCCGCAGGATTTTCTGGAGCAGATAGAAGTTTATAAGACAGGGGATGAGATTCCTCAGATCAAAGTTTATTACAATCCGTCCGAAGAGTATTCACAGGCTGCCTATGAAGGCGTGGCAGGCGGATGTCTGGAGGTTTACCGACAGGCACTGTTGTCAGAGCGTGTCGGAGATATGCAGTCTTTGACAGTATTTACAGTGAATTCAGACAATCCGGACATGGTGATCCAGGATGAACAGAAAGCCGGTGGAAAAGCGCTGGGTATGATGCTTCCGTATTTTGTGACGATCTTACTTTTTGCGGGAGCAATGGGACTGGGAACCGATATGGTGGCAGGAGAAAAAGAGCGCGGTACCATGGCAAGTATGCTGGTAGCGCCGATCAAAAGAAGCTCGATCGTACTCGGAAAAGTATTTGCGCTGATGATCATTTCAGGAATCAGTTCGGTTGTATATGTTGCGGTTATGGTAGGCTTTCTGCCACAGATGATGGGGGCTTATGGAAGTGAGGGGCTGGGACTGAGTCTGGAAGTCGGGCAGGTGCTGATGATGGCATTTTTGCTGATCGCGATCGCATTCCTGTATTCCGGAATCATTGTTCTGATTTCTGTCTTTGCAAAAGATACAAAAGAGGCAAGCAGCTATATTATGCCGGTTTATATGCTGATTCTGGTTTTGGGGATTGCGACAATGTTTACGACGCATAATATTGAAAACTGGTATTATGCAGTACCGGTGTTTAATACAGCGCTGGCGCTGCAGGGTATTCTTACAGGGGATGTGAGTGTGATGCAGTATGCGGTGACACTGGCAGAGACATTGATCCTGGGAGTGATACTGATCACGGTAATCGCAAAAGCATTTGAAAGCGAAAAGGTAATGGCAAAATAGAAGTTGTTTCAGACAGAGCATTTCACAAAGAGAAGGTGCCTGCATATAGTAACAGTAAGAAGGCTGCTGTATGCAGGCGCTTTTTATAGCGGCAGAACGGATTTCGGGAAGCGGGTGTGAGGTGTGAGGCTCTGTGAACTGAGGGAGAAAGAAGTGATCAATATATGTAACTGCAGAAGACTTGGCTGTGTGGTGGATGTGGATATTGATGTCTGCGATGGAAAGGTTCTGGCGATCATTATTCCGGTTCCCGGGAAGATCTGCGGGATACTTGGCAGTGACGGAGAATATGTGATTCCGTTCGGTTGTATTAAAAAAATCGGGCCGGATATCATTTTGGTGGAAATCTGTGAAGAAAAGTTTTTGCAAAAGTACTAGATGTTGGTTATAATGGGGAAAAGAAACCAAATGCAAAGGAAAAAGAAAGGCGGAAACGAGTATGAAATGTCCGTATTGTGGTCATCCGGATACGCGGGTGATCGATTCCAGACCGGCGGAAGACAACAACGCCATCCGAAGAAGAAGATCCTGCGATGAATGCGGGAAACGCTTTACAACCTATGAAAAAGTAGAGACGATTCCCCTGATCGTGATTAAAAAAGACAATAACAGAGAGCAGTATGACAGATCTAAGATTGAAGCCGGAGTTTTGCGGGCATGCTATAAGCGTCCTGTCTCAGCACAGCAGATCCAGCAGACGATCGATGATATCGAGCTCCAGATATTTAAAAGAGAGGACAAAGAGATCCCAAGTAAATTGATCGGGGAGATCGTGATGGACCGTCTCAAAGATCTGGATCCGGTCGCATATGTCCGTTTTGCATCTGTATACAGAGAGTTTAAGGATGTCAATACATTTATGTCCGAACTGAAGAAGATCCTGGAGTAGCCGTATGCGAACCTATAAATTGACGATCGCTTATGATGGAAGCCGGTATCAGGGCTGGCAGAGACAGAGCAATACGGACAAGACGGTCCAGGGGCTTTTAGAACAGGCAGCATCTGAGACTGCCGGATATCCGCTGGAGGTACAGGGATCCGGCCGTACCGATGGAGGTGTCCATGCGAAGGGGCAGACGGCCAGTGTGATCCTGCGCGGAAAAGTACAGGAGTCTGAGTTTTTACAAAATATGAACCGGCTGCTTCCTTTGGATATCCGGGTGATCGAAATGGAACTGGTAAAGAACGGGTTTCACGCGAGACTCAGTGCAGTTGGAAAATGTTATGAATACTGGATCGATATGCGGGAAAAACCAGATGTGTTTATGCGAAAGTATACCTATCATTATCCGAAAGAGCTGAATATAGAGGCGATGCAAAGAGCAGCGGATGATCTGATTGGACGGTATGATTTTGCCGCATTTACGGACAAAAAGGAGGAAAAGTCCACAATTCGCACAATTTATGCTATAATCGTGGAGGTACAGGGGGACAAGTTGAGGATCGAATACCGGGGCAGCGGTTTTATGTATCATATGGTGAGGATCCTGACGGGAACTCTGTTGGAAGTAGGAGACGGAAGAAGGACGCCGGAATCGGTAAAGGCTGCACTGGCAGGCAGAGACAGGGCAGATGCCGGATTTCTTGCACCTGCAAGAGGGCTGACATTAAAAGAAGTGTATTATTAGATTGGGGGCGGGTACGAAAGTAGACGGTCCCTTTTTGGGTTTTTCTAAAGAAAACAGGAGGATTTATGAAGCTGATATCATGGAATGTAAATGGAATCCGTGCCTGCGTACAGAAAGGATTTCTGGAATTCTTTCGGGAAGCAGATGCAGATATTTTCTGTCTGCAGGAAACAAAGCTGCAGGCAGGTCAGATCGAGCTGGATCTGGAAGGATATGAGCAGTACTGGAATTATGCCGTGAAAAAAGGGTATTCCGGAACGGCTGTATTTACAAAAAAGAAACCATTAAATGTGACTTATGGAATCGGAATCGAGGAGCACGATCAGGAAGGTCGTGTGATTACACTGGAATTTGAAGAATTTTATTTTGTGACTGTGTACACGCCGAATTCTCAGAACGAGCTTGCCAGACTGGATTACCGCATGAAGTGGGAATCTGATTTTCTGGCGTATTTGAAGAAACTGGAAGAGGAGAAGCCTGTGATTTTCTGTGGTGATCTGAACGTGGCACACAAAGAAATTGACTTGAAAAATCCGAAGACGAACCGGAAAAACGCTGGATTTACGGATGAAGAAAGAGGAAAATTCACCGAGATGTTAAATGCGGGATTTATTGATACATTCCGGTATTTCTATCCGGATCAGGAAGGGATTTATTCCTGGTGGTCTTACCGGTTCAGTGCCAGAGCAAAGAATGCAGGGTGGAGGATCGATTATTTTTGCGTTTCAGAATGTTTGAAGGACCGGCTTGCGGATGCGAAGATCCTGACAGATGTTATGGGGTCAGACCATTGTCCGATTGAGCTGGATTTAAAATAAAAAGGAGAGAATGAACATGACAAAGATTGATATTATTTCCGGATTTTTAGGAGCCGGAAAAACAACATTTATTAAAAAGATGCTCAAAGAAGCATTTTCGGGAGAGCAGGTTGTGCTTATCGAGAACGAATTCGGAGAGATCGGGATTGACGGAGGATTTCTTAAGGAAGCGGGAATTGAAATCAGGGAGATGAATTCAGGATGTATCTGTTGTTCGTTAGTCGGAGACTTTGGAAAATCCTTAAAAGAAGTGGTAGATACGTATCATCCGGATCGGATTCTGATCGAGCCATCCGGTGTTGGAAAACTTTCCGACGTGATCAAAGCAGTGCAGGATGTGCAGGATGAGATCGAAGCAGAGCTGAACAGTTTTACAACAGTTGTAGACGTGACAAAATGCAGATTATATAAGAAGAATTTCGGAGAATTTTTCAGCAATCAAATTGAATATGCAGGTGCGATCATCTTAAGCCGTACAGATAAGGCGAAACCGGAGAAAGTGGAAGAAAGTGTTGAGCTGCTTCGTGAGTTAAATGAAAAGGCTCCGATCATCACAACTCCAATCGAGCAGTTGTCAGGAGAGAAGCTTCTGGAGACAATGGAGCACAGCAAATCTCTGGAAGAAGAGCTGCTCCTGGAAGAGGAAATCTGCCCGGAATGCGGACATGTGCATGAACACGAACACCATCACCATTGCCATGAAGAACACGATCATCATGAGCATCACCATCATCATGGAGAGGAGTGTGGCTGCGGACATGGCCATCACCATGAGCACCATCACGAGCATGAACATCATCATGATGGGGAGTGCGGTTGTGGCTGCGGACACGATCATGACCATGAACATCATCACCATCATCATGCAGATGAAGTGTTTACAAGCTGGGGACGAGAGACGATCAAAACCTACAGCAGAGAAGATATCAGCAGGATCTTAAAGACGCTGGAAGAGGATGGGACATATGGAACTGTTCTTCGTGCAAAAGGAATGGTGGCAGGTGCAGACGGAGAGTGGATTTATTTTGATATGGTTCCGCAGGAGCATGAAGTCAGAAGCGGGGCAGCGGAATATACGGGAAGAATCTGTGTGATCGGTTCCAGGCTGGAAGAAGACAAGCTGGAAGAATTATTTGGACTGAAAAAATAGAAACTACAGACAGGAGAGAGAACAATGAATGAACCGGATGTAATGGTTTATCTGATGACTGGATTTTTAGACAGTGGAAAATCCCAGTTTTTAAAGTTCACACTGACACAGGATTATTTTCAGATTGATGGAACAACGCTTCTGATTCTCTGCGAGGAAGGTGAGGAAGAGTTTGATCCGCTGGAAATGGCAAAGCATGGTGTGAAGATCATCAAAATAGAAGAACAGGAAGAGTTGACAGAAGCATTCTTAAATGAACTGCATGAAAAATATTCGCCGGAGCGTGTGGTGATCGAATACAACGGAATGTGGAAAGTCAGTGACTTTGAAGCGTTAAATCTTCCTGAAGGATGGGAGATCGAACAGAAGCTGACAACAGTGGATGCCAGTACATTCCAGATGTATCTGAACAACCTGAAGCCGTTGTTTGTGGAAATGGTACGCGGGGCGGAACTGGTGCTGTTTAATCGTTGTACAGATATTGAACCTCTGGCAGGATACCGCAGAAGTGTGAAAGTAGTCAGCCCACAGGCAGAAGTGATCTTTGAGGATGAAAACGGTGAAATCGAGAATATTTTCGGGGATGATGTGCCGTATGATCTGAACGCGCCTGTGATTGAGATTCCAAGAGAGGATTATGGAATCTGGTATGTGGATGTTATGGAAAATCCGGACAGATACAAGGGAAAAGTGATTGAATTTACCGCAAAAGTATTAAAGCCGAAAGGATTTCCGTCCAAGGTATTTCTTCCGGGACGGATGGCGATGACCTGTTGTGCGGATGACACTACATTTTTAGGATATATCTGCAAGAGCGCCTACGCACCGAAGCTGCAGGCAGGAGAATGGGTGAAGGTGCGCGCAAAAGTACAGTATGGACATGTATCAGTGTATAAAGGTACCGGACCGATTCTGGAGGCAGAGCATATTGAAGAAGCCGAACCAATCGAAGAGTTGGTTTACTTTAATTAAAAAGAGTGAGGGAGAGACAAGATGGAAAAAAGATTTGACGTAATCGCAATGGGAGAACTTTTGATTGATTTTACAATGAACGGACAGAGCGAACAGGGAAATAACCTATTCGAAGCCTGCCCGGGCGGAGCGCCGTGTAATGTGCTGGCAATGCTGAACAAGCTTGGTAAAAAGACTGCATTTCTGGGAAAAGTAGGAGATGATCAGTTTGGAAGACTGCTGCGGGATACGATCAGCAGTGCAGGGATTGATGCATCGAATCTTCTGACTGATGATGAAGTGAACACGACGCTTGCATTTGTACATACTTTCCCGGATGGAGACCGAGAATTTTCTTTCTATAGAAATCCGGGGGCAGATATGATGCTTCGTGAGGAGGAAGTTGAGGAAGACTTTATCCGTCAGGCAAGACTGTTCCATTTCGGAACTCTGTCCATGACACATGAAGAAGTCAGAAAGGCAACAAAAAAAGCGCTTAAGGCAGCGAAGGACAATGGACTTTTAGTATCCTTTGATCCGAATCTGCGCCCGCCGCTGTGGAGTTCTCTGGATCTGGCGAAAGAACAGATGGAGTACGGATTCCAGTACTGTGATATTCTGAAAATTTCTGATAATGAGATTCAGTTTGTATCAGGAAAAGAAGATTACGATGAGGGAATCCGGTATCTTCAGGAGAAATATCAGATTCCGTTGATTCTTCTGACAATGGGGAAAGACGGAAGCCGTGCGTACTACAAGGGAATGCGTGTAGAAAGAGCCGGAAAATCAGTGAAGGCGATCGAAACGACAGGAGCCGGAGATACATTCTGCGGAAGCTCTTTAAATTATATTCTGGAGCATGATTTTGAAAATCTGACGGAAGAACAGCTGGGAGAAATGCTCACATTTGCCAATGCAGCAGCAGCGCTGATCACAACCAGAAAAGGAGCGATCCGTTCCATGCCGGAGAAGGAAGAGGTTCTGGAATTTCTGCAAGAATAAAAAACTGCTTTCTTTTTCCCGATAAATAGTGTACAATGAAGCGCAGTACATGAAGATATGGGAGGAATATACAATGCCGGAAGCAGTAGCAGAAGAATTGTGTGTGAAGTTTAGAAACATCGATGAAATACAGGGATTTGCAAAAGCAGTGAATCAGTTTGATGGAGATGTTGATCTGAAACAGGGGAGAATTACGATTGATGCGAAGTCTCTTCTGGGAATCTGCAGTATGAATATAGAGGAAGAGATGGAACTGCAGGTGTTTAATGGGGATGCAGAAGAATTGAAAGAATTGATCAAGAAATTTCTTGTTTAAAGTATGTATACATCGATAACATAAGGGTATTTTCCAGTGGATGGGAGATACCCTTTTTCGAAAAAGAAAGGAGAGAGCAGGATGAAATTTACAAAAATGCAGGGGTTGGGCAATGATTATGTCTATGTGAATGGTTTTGAAGAACGGATTGAAAATCCTTCTGAAATGGCTGTAAAAGTGAGCAACCGGAATTTTGGAGTCGGTTCGGATGGATTGATTCTGATCAATCCGTCCGAGAAAGCAGATTTTGAGATGGAGATGTATAATGCGGACGGTTCCAGGGGAGAGATGTGTGGAAACGGAATTCGTTGTGTGGCAAAATATGTCTATGATTATGGGCTTACCGATAAGACACATATTTCTGTGGAGACACTGGGCGGGATTAAATATCTGGATCTGACTGTAGAGGATGGAAAAGTGGTTCTGGTAAGAGTGGACATGGGAAGTCCGATCCTGACACCGGCGCAGATTCCGGTCATCGCAGATGAGGCGGAAGCGGTTGCTGTTCCGATCCTTGTGGATGAAACAGAATACCAGATGACTTGTGTTTCTATGGGAAATCCTCATGCAGTCATATTTATGGATGATATCGAACATCTGGAGATTGAGAAGATCGGACCGAAATTCGAGCATCATGAACGATTTCCGAACAGAGTGAATACAGAATTCGTGAAAGTCTTAGACAGACACACGGCAAGTATGCGTGTCTGGGAGCGGGGATCCGGGGAGACACTTGCCTGTGGAACCGGAGCCTGTGCAGTGGCAGTGGCATGTATTCTCGGAGGATATACAGAAAACAAAGTGACGGTTAAGCTGCTCGGAGGAGATCTGCTGATCGAATGGGATCGTGAACAGAATAAAATCTATATGACAGGACCGGCAGAGGTTGTTTTTGACGGAGTGTGGAAGGCATAATAGAAAAAGAGGCAGGGCGTTCGTTACGGTTTATCTCCGGTTACTATCAATACCGGAGATGAACGGTAACGAACTTTGCTTAAAAAATTGCTTAAAAAATAGCGGATTCCGAAAACAACTTGAACTAAAAAAGTTCAAGTTGTTTTTTTTGTGCA
>OAWM01000248.1_pt1 | contig 50132 bp, 50 predicted proteins | sample 1495501 | NCBI WGS metagenome assembly OAWM01 (sample SAMEA2580210, study PRJEB22360) | human gut metagenome | biome: human gut; feature: human-associated habitat; material: faeces | place: Denmark | collected 2008/2010 | reverse complement strand
ATAGAGCTCGCCCGAACCGTATCCGGGATAGCTGGGAAGCGGCTTATGGCGGTGCAGCCAATGCCCATCGCGTGGCTGTGCTGGAAGAGGGCATGGCCTACAAACCGATCTCCCTGCCGCCGGAGGACAGCCAGTTTTTGGAGACGAAGCAGTTTTCCGTGACGGAGATCTGCCGCATCTTCCGTGTGCCTCCGCATCTGGTGGCTGACCTGTCCAGGGCGACCTTCTCCAACATTGAATACCAGTCGCTGAACTTCGTGATGCACTCCCTGACCCCGTGGCTTGTCCGCATCGAGCAGGGCATCATCAAGGATCTGTTGCTGGAGGAGGAGCAGGATACCTACTTCCCGAAATTCAATGTGGATGGTCTGCTCCGTGGCGATTACCAGAGCCGGATGAACGGTTATGCGACCGGCATCAGCAACGGCTTCCTCTCTCCAAATGATGTGCATCGTCTGGAGAACATGGATCTCATCCCGGCAGAGGAGGGCGGTGACGACTACTACCTGAACGGCGGCTATGTGAAGCTGAAAGATGCAGGGGTGGCACAGCAGAATAAAGCTGCCGCAGCCCAGCAGAATCAGCCGAAAGAAACACAGCCCGACCCGGAAGAAGAACCTGACAGCGATAATCGGCTGAGTGAGAGTAAGCCACGGAAAAATGGAAGGAGAACCCGATGAAGAAATTCTGGAACTGGATCAAAAACAGTGACGATACCAGAATCCTCCGGCTGGAAGGCCCCATCGATGAGGAATCATTCTGGGGCGATGAAATAACGCCGCAGATGTTCCGGGATGAGCTGGAATCCGGCGAGGGGGATGTGACCGTCTGGATCAACTCTCCGGGCGGCAATGTGTTCGCCGCTGCTGAGATCTATACCATGCTTAAGGACTACAAGGGCAGTATCACGGTCAAGATCGATGCGATTGCGGCATCTGCTGCATCCGTTGTGGCGATGGCCGGTGACACTGTCCAGATGAGTCCTGTTGCCATGCTGATGATCCATGACCCCAGCACCGTTGCGATGGGCAACACCAAGGACATGGAAAAGGCCATCGAGGTGCTGACCGAGGTCAAGGAAAGCATCATCAATGCCTACGCAGCGAAGAGCGGCCTCAGCCACGCCCGCATCGCCAACCTTATGAGCAATGAGACCTGGATGAATGCGAAGAAGGCGGTGGAGCTGGGCTTTGCAGACGAGATCCTCTTTGCAAAGAAAGAGGAGGAGCCGGACAGTGACCCGGTAGACCCGGAAAATCCGGAAGAAGACCCTGACAGTGAACCGGGCGAGGGCGAAGAAAAGAAGCCGTTCCAGAAGGATACGGCAGGGCACCTTTTCTCTAGCCGTCAGATGGATCTAATCGTCTTGAACCGTCTGGGTGTGAAGCCGGAAGATGTGGGGCAGAAATACACTGAACCAAAGAAACCGGATGCCGAGCCGCCAGCTGACCCGAAACCGTCCGCAGAGCCGACCCCTCCGGCAGAACCGCCTGCCAATCTGGGACCTGTTCTTGACATGGACGGCAAGACCGAGGATGGCAGCATCCCTTACAATATCCTGATGAAACAGCTTGAGTGCATGAAGTGATGTGCATCCAGGCTGTTTTTATATCCAATCAACCATCACAAATTTATGGAGGAAACGTACTATGAGTAAGATTCTGGAACTGCGCACCAAGCGCAACACTCTCTGGGAGCAGACCAAGGACTTTCTGGAGAAGAACCGCGGCGAGAACGGTCTGGTAAAGGCTGAGGCCGTGGAGCAGTACAACAAGATGGCACAGGAGGTCAAGGACCTGGGTGCAGAGATTGAGCGTCTGGAGCAGCAGGCACAGATCGAGGCACAGCTGTCCGCACCGACTTCCAGCCCTGTCCACGCTGACCCGAAGAGCGGTGCCAAGAAGGATGTCAAGCCGACTGCCACTGCCGAGTATGCCGAGAACTTCTGGAACATGATCCGCAACCGTGGCCATTACGGCGAAGTCCGCAATGCCCTGTCTGTGGGTGAGGACACTGAGGGCGGCTTTACCGTTCCCGATGAGTTTGAGAAGAAGCTGGTGGAGGCACTGGAAGAGAATAACATCTTCCGTGGCATGGCAACGGTCATCCGCACCAGCTCCGGCACCCGCAAGATTCCTATCGCGGAGGATACCGGTGAGGCAAGCTGGATCGATGAGGGCGAGGAGATCCCGGAGAGCGATACCACCTTCGGTCAGACCATGCTGTCTGCGTACAAGCTGGGCACTATGATCAAGATCTCCAATGAGCTGCTGAACGACTCCGCATTCGACCTTGCCACCTATATCGCCCGCCGTTTCGGTGTGCGTATGGGCAACGCAGAGGAGCGCGCCTTTATCACCGGTGACGGTGTGGGCAAGCCTCTGGGTCTGCTGGCTGAGACTGGCGGTGCCAAGGTCGGTGTGACCGCTGCCCAGAAGGATGCCGTTACCTTCGATGAGATCTTTAAGCTCTACTACGCACTGAAGGCTCCGTACCGCAAGAAGGCACAGTTCCTCTGCAACGAAGCCCTGGTGCTGCAGCTGATGACCATCAAGGACAACAACGGCAACTATATCTGGAAGCCTGGTCTGGAGATCGGCAAGCCTGATACCCTGCTGAACCGTCCGCTGAAGACTTCCGCCTTCATGCCGGAGATCAAGGGTGGCAGCAAGGTCATGGCCTTTGGCGATTACAGCTACTACTGGGTGGCTGACCGCCAGAACCGCACCTTCCGCCGTCTGAACGAGCTGTATGCCCGTACTGATCAGGTCGGCTTCCTGACCACCCAGCGTGTGGATGGCAAGCTGATCCTGCCGGAAGCCGTACAGCTTCTGCAGATGGCACCGCAGGGCTAAGAAAGCCAGGAAAGGAGGAGCCGGTTATGGCACTGATCCCGCTATACGAAGCGAAGACCTATCTCCGGGTAGACAGCAGCGATGAAGATGCCTTAATCGGCATCCTTTTATCTTCTGCGGAGCAGATGTGCAAGGATGTGGGCCGTTTATCGGAAGACCAGTGGGAGGCAGTCAATGCCGCTGATCGGGATGCCGAGAACGGAGTACAGCCTACAAGGGAACTGGAAGCCCTGCGCAGCACCTGCCGTGTGGCGATTCTGTATGCACTGGGGTATCTCTATGAGCACCGGGACGAAGCCGACCATCACCAGCTGATGCTGACGCTTCGTTCCATTCTGTTTGCTGTGAGGGAGGGGGTGTTCTGATGATCGAGAAGCTGAATGAGCGGATCACGATCGAGAAAAGCACGGTTGTGACCGATAAGGTCGGAAACCATCGGAACACATGGGAGAAATATTTCACCTGCTTTGCCTACGCTTCGACCTATCAGGCGCAGGAAGAAGAGGGTGAGGTCATAGCCGAGCAGAAGAGTGTGGTGTTCACGGTCCGCTGGTGCAGTGAGACGAGAGGCCTGACTTCCACTGGCTACCGCATCCGTTTCCGGGAGCAGCTCTACAATATCGAATCCGTTGACCCGATGAATTTCCAGAAGAAAACGCTGAAGATTCATTGCCGTTTGGAAAGGAGGCAGCCGGATGATCAGAACTGTCAACATCGATGAAATGGCAGATGCCATCAATGAGGGCTTGAAAGAGTATGCGACCCTTGCCTCCACCGAGGTCAAGAAAGCTGTCCGTAAATCTGCCAAGACCGTCAAGGAGCAGATTCAGTCCGGCGCACCGTCCAGAACCGGGCGGTACAAGGAAAGCTGGGTAGCGACCAAACAGTCGGAATCCAGCCAGAGCCTTCAGATGGTGGTGCATTCCAAGAACCGCTACCAGCTGGCACATCTGCTGGAAAAGGGTCATGCCAAGCGCGGCGGCGGTCGTGTGGCAGGAAGACCCCATATTGCTCCGGCAGAACAGGCCGGTATCGAGCAGCTCCAGTCCCTTATCGAAAAGGCACTGAAGTGAGGAGAAACCAATGACCCACGAAGAAGTAAAAGCTCTGGTGGAGGAAATGGGGCTTCCTTATGCGTATGACCATTTCGCAGAAGGGGAGAGTCCTGATCCACCGTTTATCTGCTTCCTGTATCCGAAAGCCGAGAATTTCGGCGCAGATAACCTTGTGTACCACCATTTCAACCGGCTGGACATCGAGGTGTACACCGATTACAAAGACCCGGATATGGAAGCAACTATTGAAGAAGTCCTGACCGCACACGAACTCTACTATGAGAAAAGCGAGGTCTGGATCGAAACCGAAAAAATGTATGAAGTCCTGTATGAGCTGACTGTGTGATGCTCATGCAGGATATTTTTATGGGAGGAACACTATGTCGAAGAAAAGCAATAAGGTCAAATTTGGCCTGAAAAACTGCCATTATGCAAAGGCGACCTTTGACGAAGATGGCAGTGTCACCTATGCGAAGCCGGTCCGCATCCCCGGTGCAGTCAGTCTTTCGATGGATGCCAATGGCGAGATCGAGCCGTTTTATGCGGACAATATCGCCTACTATGTCGTGAATAACAACTCCGGCTACGAGGGTGATCTGGAAATCGCACTGATCCCGGAGAGCTTCCTCACGGACATCATGCACGAGGAGCTGGATGGCAACGGCGTGCTTGCTGAGAACGCCAATGTGGAACTGGAGCATTTCGCCTTCCTGTTTGAGTTCGATGGCGACCAGCGCCACATCCGTCATGTGCTGTACAACTGTGTGGCAAGCCGTCCGTCCATCGAGGGTGAGACCAATGAGGACAGTAAGGAAGTCAAGACGGACACTCTGAACCTGCAGGCAACCCCTCTGGCAAACGGTTATGTCAAGGCAAAGACCGGTACTAACACCACCGATGATGTCTATAACAAATGGTACGATGCGGTCTACGAGCCGCAGGCAGAAGCTGTGGACACCGAAGACACCAGTCACACCGAGGAGCCGCAGGGCTAAGTGACCGACACACACTGCAGGGCTTCGGCTCTGCTTACATTATTATAAAGAGGTATACGATTATGAAGAAGTTTTTTCCTTTGTTCGCAGTGATCATCGTTCTGGTGCTGGCTGTCTGCTCGTTCCACATCATCCCCACCGGTTACACGGGCGTGAAGACCAGCTTCGGTCAGATCCAGAAAACCACCATTCAGAGCGGCAAGCTCAACTTCTGCATTCCCTTTGTGCAGAGCATCCACAAGGTCAACAACAAGCAGCAGGATAAGCACATCGAAGCGCAGGTCTGGGGCGAAGCCTCCGACAAGACCCCTGTGTATGCCGCTGATGTGATCGTGACCTATCAGGTGCTTCCTGAGAAGAGTGCATGGCTGTATGCGAATGTGTCCGACATCAAGAATCTGGTTGGTGATGAGCTGGTGGCATCTGCCATCAAGTCTGCGATGGCTGAACTTGGCCCCAATGAGGTGACAAACCGCACCAAGATTGAGCCTCTGGCACAACAGAAGCTGGCAGAATCCCTTGTGCAGAAATATGGTGAGGACGTTGTGTTTGTGAACAAGGTCGTCATCAACGACATGAATTTCGAGGATGCTTATAACGAAGCCATCCAGCAGAAGTCCATTGCACAGCAGAATGCAGATAAGCAGAAGATCGAGAATGAAGCCGCCATTGCCAAGGCAGAAGCGGATAAGCAGGTGGCAATCACCAATGCAGAGGCGGAAGCCCAGAAGACTTCCATTGCCGCAGAAGCACAGGCAGAGGCAAACCGCAAACTGGCAGAAAGCCTGTCCGATACGCTGATCGAGTACCAGAAGATCCAGAAGTGGGATGGTAAGCTGCCTACTGTGAGCGGCGGTAATGCACTGGTGAGCATTGACCCGGCAGAGTAAGAAACACGATATACGGCAGGGCTTCGGCTCTGCCAATTTTACATGAAATTTTGGAGGATTACGATTATGGCAGTTACGAAGAAAATCGAGATCGATGGCAAGGAAGTCACTTTTAAGGCAAGTGCCGCCGTGCCGCGCCTGTACCGCATCAAGTTTGGCCGTGACATTTATAAAGACCTGCGCCAGCTGGAAAAGAGCGTGGGGGAGAACGATGAGGACAATTCCAACCTCGACCTGTTCAGTCTGGAGATGTTCGAGGACCTGGCATGGCTGATGGCTCGTCATGCGGACCCGGCAAAGGTGCCGGACAGCCCGGAGGAGTTTCTGGACCAGTTCAACACCTTCTCCATCTACCAGATCCTGCCCCAGCTGATCGAACTGTGGGGTCTGAACGTGCAGACGGAGGTGGAATCCAGAAAAAACCTCGAAAAAGTGAGCGGGAAATGACCACCCCGCTCTTTCTGCTGCGCTGTGTACAGCTCGGTATCAGCATCGCCGACCTCGACCTGCTGACCATCGGGTTGGTCAATGATATGTTTACGGAGCGGCAGAACGACGAGTATCCGTATAAGGAACTGGCATCGCAGGAGGACTTTGACCGGTTCTAAGGCGAAAAAACAGACGAACGTGCTTATATTGTGAATGAAATAAGCACAATCGTCTGGCAATGGGTATAAAAAATCCCCCAGCCGTGCACAACTGGGGGAGAAAGAAGGTGGCCCGAAGGTCATCTTCCCGGTCTCGGACCTCGCAAGGTTACCGAAACCTGATCATCATCAAAGTATAGTCGATTAGGCAGAAAAAGTCAATCGGACTTTTCGTGCTTCAGAACTCTCTTCTGGGCAAGTTCGTACACTTCTTCATCAGCACGGACTCCAATGACAATAATCATCATAGATGTCTCAGTACGTCGAAGCTGATAGACAATGCGCAGACCCGCAGAGCGGAGTTTGATTTTCAGAAGTCCTGCAAGGTTAGTGCTGTTGTGATTGCCGAGCGGTTTGCCGTAGCCCTGTTCATCAACAGGCAGTGGATTTTGCTGAACTTTTTTGATGGCTTTCAGAACAAGATTGCGCTGGCTACCATCTAAACCTTTGAGGTCTTTTTCTGCTTCAGGGAGGTATTCAACTTTCCAGCTCATTCGATTTCTACCTCGTCAAAACCGGCGAGATCGTCTTCTGTAACACCGAGACGGCGGTTCATTTCTTCCTCAGAAATCAAAGAGGTGGGATCAAAGTGTGCCATACGTTCAGAAGCAACAGCCAGCAGACGAGCATCATTTAATTCATCCATTAAACGGACATATTCGTCCGGGGAGATGAGAACGCATTCGGCAGCATTGTTTTTCATAACAACCTTGGCACCGCACTGCTTGACATCTTCAAATATTTTTCCGGCAAGACCACGGTTGAATTGGGTGATTGGAACAGTGTTGGTAATAGCACTCATAACAGAAGCCATAATCGTCAACTCCTTTCTTTGATTGCATTATAGCACACGTTTGCAAAAATATCAACCGGTTAGTCGATAAATTTACTGATAAATATATTGTATGCTGAAAGGATGACTTTGATACACAGCTAATAGCATTTTTTCCTTTAGCCTGTCTGCTTCGTGCAGATGGGCTTTTTTCATGCCTGCGAGGAGGTGGTTACGCAAATGGCATCCAGAATCCAGGGCATCACCGTTGAGATCGGCGGCGATACCACAAAGCTCTCCAAAGCACTGGAAAGTGTAAACAAATCAATCAAGGGGACGCAGTCCGGACTGAAGGATGTCAACAAACTCCTGAAACTGGACCCTTCCAATACAGAACTGGTCGTCCAGAAGCAGAAGATGCTGAAGGATGCCATTGAAGCCACTAAGGAAAAGCTGGCAACTTTGAAAACTGCCGCACAGCAGGCTAATGAGCAGCTTGCCAACGGTGAGATCACCCAGCAGCAGTACGATGCTCTTCAGCGTGAGATCGTGGAGACCGAACAGAATCTGCGATCCTTACAGGATCAGGCGGCTACTACCAATGCGACGCTTGCCAAGATCGATGAAGCTGGAGAAAAGCTCCAGAACATCGGATCTTCTGTGGAGAATGTAGGCAAGAAGTTCCTTCCGGTGACTGCCGCTGTGACGGGTCTTGGCACTGCCGCAGTGAAGACCGCAGCCGATTTTGATTCCGAGATGAGTAAGGTCTCTGCCATTTCCGGTGCGACCGGGGATGACTTTGACCAGCTCCGTGCGAAAGCCCGTGAGATGGGTGCAAAGACCAAGTTCTCTGCATCCGAGGCAGCTTCGGCGATGGAATACATGGCCATGGCCGGATGGAAGACTTCTGACATGCTGAACGGCATCGAGGGCGTCATGAACCTCGCGGCCGCTTCGGGTGAAGACCTCGCTACGACTTCAGATATTGTTACCGATGCCCTTACCGCGTTCGGCTTATCCGCTGCGGATTCTGGGCATTTTGCCGATATCCTCGCAGCCGCTTCCTCCAATGCGAACACCAACGTCTCCATGATGGGCGAGACGTTCAAGTACTGTGCGCCTATTGCCGGTGCGCTGGGGTTCTCGGCAGAGGATACCGCAGAAGCCATCGGACTTATGGCAAATAGTGGTATCAAGGCTTCGCAGGCTGGTACGTCCCTTCGTACCATCATGAACAACCTTTCCGGTGAAGTGACCTTTGCAGGCAAGAACATCGGTGAGGTTACGATTGCCACCAGCAATGCAGATGGCAGTATGAGGAGCCTGAACGATATCCTCGCAGACTGCCGTGTAGCATTCTCCGGCTTGACCGAATCTGAAAAAGCATCCAATGCAGAGGCACTGGTCGGCAAGAATGCGATGTCCGGTTTCCTTGCCCTGATGAATTCCAGCGAGACGGACATCAACAAACTGCGTGGTGCCATTGAAAATTGTGACGGCGCATCCGAGAGCATGGCAGAAACCATGCAGGACAACTTAAATGGTCAGCTCACCATCCTGAAATCTCAGCTGGAGGAGCTGGCTATTTCTTTTGGCGATATCCTGATGCCCACCATCCGCAAGATCGTATCTGCCGTGCAGCAGTTCGTGGACAAGCTCAACAGCATGGATGAGGGTACCAGGGAAACGATCATCAAGATCGGGCTCCTGGCGGCATCCATCGGTCCGCTGCTCATTGTGCTTGGCAAGACCATATCGACCGTCGGCACAGCGATGCGGGGATTCAGTTCTCTTGCAAAGGGTGTCCGGCTTCTTATCACCCATGTGGGCAGTGCCAGCGGTGTGTTCAGCAAGCTGGGTGTGGTTCTGGGTGGTCTGTCCGGGCCGGTCGTAGCAGTGGTGGCGGTCATCGGCACACTGGTGGCGGCGTTCATGAACCTCTGGAATACGAACGAGGAATTCCGTACTGCCATTACCGGTATCTGGAACGACATCGTTTCCAAGGTGAAAGGGTTCTGTGATCAGCTGACACAGCGGATCAATGGGCTGGGCTTTGATTTTAAGGATGTCACCGAGGTACTGAAAGCAGTCTGGGATGGCCTTTGTCAGGTGCTTGCCCCGTTGTTTGAGGGAGCATTCCAGAATATTTCGACCATCCTCGGCGTCGTTCTGGATACCTTACTGGGTCTGTTCGATGTCTTTTCCAATGTGTTCTCCGGCAACTGGAGTGGCGCATGGGAAGCGGTGAAGGGTATCTTCTCCAGTATCTGGGATGGCGTGAAGTCTGTATTCTCTACGACTCTTACCGCATTAAAGAGCGCACTGGATGTGTTTCTTGGGCTGTTCGGTACGGACTGGCAGACGGTCTGGGGCAGTATCAAGAGCTTCTTTGAGACCGTGTGGAGCGGAATCAGCAGCTTCTTTTCAAACACAGTTTCTGCTATCCAGAGTGTGGCAACGACTGTGTTCACTGCAGTTTCGAGCTTCTTTACGACTGTCCTTACGAGTATCCAGACGACCTTCAGCACCATCTGGACTGCCATTTCCACAGCCGTTTCTTCTGTGTTGAATACGATCCATACCACGGTGACAACTGTGTGGACGGCGATCTCGACTGCGATTTCTACGGTCATGAACACCATCAGCACGACGATCACTTCGGTGTGGAATGGCATCTACAACACCATGAAACCTCTGTTGGATGCGTTCAAATATCTGTTTGAAACCATCTGGCAGGCAATTCAGATCCTGATCGGTGCAGCACTGACTGCGATCCAGACGAAGATCACTTCCATCTGGAACGCCATCGTCGCCTTTGTGACTCCGATCCTGACTGGATTGCAGACGACTTTCTCTACGGTTTGGTCCGCGATCCAGACAGCCATATCTACGGTGCTAACTGCAATCCAGACCGCGGTGACAACTGTATGGAACGCTATTGTATCGTTCCTGTCTCCGCTGCTGACTGGCATTCAGACCCGGATGAGTACGGCATGGAATGCAATCAAGACGGTCATTTCGACTGTCCTTTCAGCAATCCAGTCCACGGTTTCTTCCATCTGGAGCGCCATCAGCAGCAAAATCTCCGGTGTGGTAAATGGTATCAAATCGGTGGTTTCTTCCGGCTGGAATGCCATGAAGTCTACGGTTTCGTCCCTCAGTAACAGCATCAAGAGCGCGGCGACCACAGCTTTTAACTCGATGAAATCCGGGATTTCCTCTACCATTTCCGGTATTAAGTCCACCATCACGAACGGCTTTAACAGTGCAGTTTCCTTTATCAAGGGTCTGGCTGGACAGGCATTCTCGTGGGGCTCGGACATGATCGGCAACATTGTGTCCGGTATCCAGTCGAGGATTCAGGATGTGGCAAGCGCCGTATCGGGAGTGGCGGACCGTATCCGCTCTTTCCTGCACTTCTCTGTGCCGGATGAGGGGCCTCTGGCAGATATGGAAAGCTGGATGCCGGACTTCATGCAGGGACTGGCAAACGGCATCACGACCAACACCAGCCTTGTAACTGCGGCGGCAGAGAATCTGTCCACCACGCTGTCTACTTCCATCACCAACTCCATGAGGGGAGTGGAGCAGGCATACAGTAAGAGCTGGGCGGCCATCAGCCAGACGGTGAAGACCGGAACGGCAGGTGTGAGTGCCGCGATGAGATCCGCATGGAGTTCCATTACAACCAGTACCACGAGCACATGGAACAGCATCAAGACCACCATCCAGACCAGCTTTGCGGCGGTGAAATCCAATGTGACCTCTGCGACAGCAGCTGTCAAATCTTCCATGACCAGTGCATGGAGTGCGGTAAAGTCGCTGACAACGACCAGCTGGAACGGTATCAAGAGTGTTATCACCACAGCATGGAATGGAATCAAGTCTCTGACTACTTCGGCAACTGCTTCTGTCAAATCTTCCATGACAAGCGCATGGAACGCAGTGAAAACTCTGACGAACACCAGCTGGAATGGTATCAAGACGGTCATCACGACTGCATGGAACAGCATCAAGAGTCTTACAACTTCCTCTGTATCCGCAGTTCGCAGTACGGCCACAAGCGGCTGGAACACACTGAAATCCACCACGACCTCTGCCTTCAACAGCATCAAGTCCACGGTGTCTTCGGCAATGTCCAGCCTGCGCAGCACGGTTTCTTCCGGTGTTGCAAGTATCAGGAGCAGTTTTAACTCGCTCGGTTCGATTGCTTCTTCTGCATACCGCTGGGGCGCAGATATCTGTTCCCAGATGGCGGCAGGTGTCCGGGCAGCGGCCGGTTCCGTGATCGCAGCGGCGGAAAATGTCGCAAGCAGGGTCAGAAGTCTGCTGCATTTCTCTGTACCAGATGAAGGACCTCTGTCTGATGCAGATACCTATATGCCCGACTTCATGAAGCTGCTGGCGACCGGCATTAAAAAAAATGTCAAGTCGGTGGTGAAAGCCGTGCAGGGACTTGCCGGGTCTATGAGCAACAACCTTACGACCCCGGTAGATTCTCTGGGCGACTGGATGGATTCTGTGGTCGGCAGTTTTGCTGCCACGATCAAGAGAAGCCAAAATGGTATCGGCAGTGCTGCAAGGGATGTGGGCAGCGGTATCCAGTCCCAGCTGATGGCCGGGCTTTCCGGGCTGAAAACACAGTTCCAGCAGCTCTGGACTGACCTGCAGGGTATCACCAAAACAGCAGTCGGCAGTATGAGCGATGAAGTGAAGCAGGGCTTTACGGACATAAAGGATTCCATTGGAGAGCTGAGTTCTCAGACCGGTTCCCTTGGAAATGCGATCCGCAGCCTTGGCGATACCTTCAACTCGGATTTCTTAAAGAGCCTCGGCAACGGCATCAGCAAGGTCGGTGACACGGTCAATACGGTCACGGGGCTTGTGGACAAGCTCGGTTCCATGAAGAATACCATCGGAAACCTCGGAAGTACGTTGCAGAACCTCGGCAATGTTCTTGGCTCCGAAAACGGAGGCGGTCTGCTGTCCAACATCGGCAGTTTCCTGTCGAAGATCGGCAGCGCAGATGGTGGTCAGATCGTGTCGAACTTTGGCAACCTGATCTCCGGGCTGACCTCCAAAATGGGCGGTCTGGGAGAGGGAATCTCCGGTATCATCTCGAAGCTGGGAAGCCTTGGCTCCAGCGGTGGGGGAATCCTGTCGAATCTGGGCGGGCTGCTTTCCGGTGTAGTGACGAAGATCGGCGGCTTAGGCGGCAGTCTTTCTGGGCTTCTGTCTGGTGTGGGGTCCACATTGGGCGGATCTTCGACTCTGGGGTGGGTTCCACCTTGGGGGGAAGTGCTGGTTCTGCCGGCTCCGCAATCGCAGGACTGTTCGGCTCGGTTGGCACGGCCGTATCTGGTCTGGCGGCAGGTGCGGGTACGGCTCTTGCAGGCGTAGCAAGCTCCGCAGGTGGTTTCCTCGCATCCGCAGGCACAGCACTTGCTGGTCTGGCGGGTCCTGCAGGTATCGCAGTGGCGGCCGTTGGCGGCATCGGTCTTGGACTGACCGCTCTCTGGAAAAACTGCGATGGCTTCCGGGAAGGAGTCACGAATATCTGGAACAAGGTCACTTCGGTATTCTCGAATGGAGTAAATGCCATCAAGAACGGTATCTCCAATGCGGCTTCTGCCATCGGCAACGTGGCATCGTCCATCTGGGGCGGTATCAAGAACGTGGCTTCCTCGGCAGTCAGCTGGGGCAAGGATATCGTTGGCGGTATTGCAGGAGGCATCAAGAAGGGTGTGAGCTGGGTCGGCAGTGCGGTCAAGAGTGTGGCAAGCGGTATCCGTTCATTCCTGCACTTCTCTGTGCCGGATGAAGGACCTCTGGCAGATGCGGACACCTATATGCCCGACTTTATGAAGCTGCTTTCCGGCGGCATCAAGAAAGGCGAGGGCGGACTAATCAGCCAGATCAAGTCGATGGCAGCAAAGGTGCAGCAGGGTATGGAGGGCATCAGTTCCTTCAGTCTGCCGGAACTGACCCTGCCGCACTTCGATGGCTCTGGCTGGAACTTCCCGCAGGCGGCTCTGGCCGGAGGCGGCACCACCCGGACGACCAACCTTGGCGGTGTGTATATCACGGTCAATGGCTACAATGCCCGGAACGACGATGAACTCGCACAGACCGTTGCCGATAAGATCAACGGCATGATCCACGAGGATGATTCGGTCTTCAAGTAAAGGAGGTAGATGCGTATGGGCTACAATGCCCCAAAGCAGACAGTATCACAGTTTCAGCTTAAAGGCAGATACGCCAGACAGTATCTGTCCTTTGCCGGGAAGTCCAGTAAGGACTTCCTATTATATTTGTCTGGACCCGGTGTGTATGATTCCCCGGCTGCGGATGTGGAGAGTACCTCCGTACCAGGCAGGAACGGGGACATCATCACCGAGAATGCAAGGACAGGCAGGCGCAGATATCAGAACGTGGATATCAAGTATAAGGCATTTTTCTTCAACGGTCTGCCTGCCAAGACCGCAGCGGTCAAGGCATGGCTGTTATCTCCGATCGGGTATCAGAAATTGCAGGACACCTACGACCCGGATTTCTTCCGGATGGCAGTCTGCAAGGATGCTCTGGAATTTGATGTGACAGCCCAGAAAGCCGCTGAGATGGAGCTGACATTCAACTGTAAGCCCCAGCGTTGGAGCGTGGATGGGCAGAGGGTGATCCGGCTGGATGGCAGGTCGACCTTAAAGAACCCCTTCGCTTTTCCGGCACAGCCTATCTTCAAGATCTACGGGGATTCTGGCGGCGAACTGTATGTGGGTGAGGAGAAGATCACCATCCACAGCATCAAGGACTACGTGCTGCTCAACTGTGAAACGCACAACGCTTACAACGCTTCCGGCTTCTGCAATGAGACCATCCTTTCGGATGATTTCCCGGAACTGCCGGAGGGAAAGACACAAATCGCATGGACAGGCGGCATCACGGCGGTGGAGGTGACTCCACGCTGGTGGACGCTGTAAGAGGGAGGTGCAGCCAGTGATCCCATGTTTATATGCATCAACAGAGATGAAGTTCAATCATAACGGTATTGGAAAGCTGGCAGATGCACAGTCTTGTACCGTAACGGAAAAGAGAAACGGAAGCTATGAGCTGAAGCTGGTCTGTCCGGCAGATGGCATCCATGCAGAGATGCTGGAGGAGGGGAATATCATCCTTGCCAAGCCATCCGATACCATGCAGTCTCAGCCGTTCCGCATCTACAAGATCACGACCCCGATAGATGGAAAGCTGGAAGTTCAGGCTCGGCACATTTCCTACCAGCTGAACTTCATCACAGTTTCCCCGTTCTCAGTGACTGGGTGTGCGGGAGCAATGCAGGGGCTGAAAAGCCACGCTGCTTCTGACTGCCCTTTCGATGTCTGGACGGATGTGGACTCCAGTGCCACCTTTACGCTTGGAATTCCATCCTCCTTCCGAAATTGCCTTGGAGGTATGGCCGGGTCAGTTCTGGATGTTTTTGGCGGTGAATTCGAGTGGGATCGGTACACGGTCAAGTTTCATAAAACCAGAGGTACGGATCACAATGTCCACATCATCTACGGGAAGAACCTGACAGACTTCAAGATGGAGAAATCCATCGAGAACACCATCACGGGTGTGCATCCGTACTGGGTGGATAATGAAACCCAGGCGGTCATGGAACTGCCGGAGAAGGTGGTGCTGCAAAGCAAACGGTCGATCTCCTACCAGAAGATCACCGTGCTGGATTGTACCAGCAATTTTCAGGAAAAGCCGAGTGAAGCGGCACTCCGGGAATACGCACAGAACTATATCGACACCACGGACTTAACAGAGCCGGAGATCGATATCAAGATCGACTTTTTACAGCTCTGGAATACGCCGGGGTATGAGGACATCGTGGAAGCAGAGCGTGTTTCCCTTTGCGATACGGTCCATGTGTTTATCTCAAAGCTGGGAATCGAAGTCAGTTCCAAAGTCACCGAAACAGAGTATGACGCGCTACTGGAACGCTATAACAGCATCACGCTCTCAAACTCAACGGTCAGCAGCCGAAATTCTTCTCTGACAGGTTCGCTCAACAGCATCCGGAATACAGCGACGATTGCCTATGATACGGCAGTCCGTGCGGAAACGGCAGTGGGAGAGCAGGTCGGTGGGATCACAGCATCTATCATTTATGACGGTGCGCTTTTTGCTGCGCTGTTTGGCCTTCATTATAAAAATGAAACTGACAATAAGGGAAATACGACCCGGTATGCATTCAATGCGGCGACTTTGAAACAGTCCACGGTCGCATGGAAGAACAGCTCTGCTGGGTTGTTTGTATCCACGGATGGCGGTAAGACGTGGGGCTATGGCTGGGAGGCGGATGACACTGCAGTCAGGACAGCGATCCTGCTGGAACAGACCCTCAAAGAACTGGATGACCGCTATAAGAAAGCCACGGAGCTTTCCGAGGAGCTGCTGAAGGAACTGGATGAGCGGTACAAAACAGCGACCGCCATTTCTGCCGAGCTTCAGAAAACGCTCGATCAGCGGTACGAAACAGCAAAAAAGCTGTCCAAGGATTTATATGAGGAACTGGATAAGCGGTATGGCACCCTTACGGAAATCTCGGAAGATCTGCAAAAGGAGTTGGACGAGAGATACAGTGCGGCGAAGAAGCTGTCGGAAGAGGTCGAAAAAGAACTGGATGAAAAGTACCAGCCGAGTGTCCCGGTATCGGAAACCGCACCGGAAGCCCCAGCAGCAGATACGCTCTGGGTCGATAAGAAGAACCTTCGGTTAAAGCTTTGGGATGGAGAACAGTGGCAGACCATCGGCCATGAGCCGGAACAGCCAACGGAACCGACCACACCAACGGAACCGGAAAAGCCGGAGCCGGAGAACCCGGACACCGAAGGAAAAGATAATGGGAACAAAGAAGAAACAGATGATAAGAAGACCGATCAGGAAGGAGGGGGCGCGTAATGGTCACAAGCATTTATCAGAAAGTGGAGCTGTCGCTGACGGAGAATCTTATCCCGGTGACAGTCCCAGTCAAACAATATGACAACAAAGCACGGAAAGTTCGCTGTGTTTTGTATAACAACTCGGTGCAGTATTCCGTGCCACAGGACTGCATCGTTGCCTGTTCCGGTACCAGACCGGACGGTACGATCTTTCACTACACCAGCGAAACAGCATCCGACCTTGTGTTTGTTGAAAATGGGGCGGTCGTCTTTACGATCACGACCTTCATGACCGCACAGGCCGGGCGGTTTCCGCTGGATGTTGTTATGCTCAGCACAGCGGGTGATGTCCTTGGTTCGTTCTCCCTCACATTGAAGGTGGAGCGGGCGGCCATCAACAACGGTAAGATCGCCACCTATACCTACGCGGGTGTGGTGGAAGCTATCCGCAAGGGACTGCTGGAAGTGTATATCACGGACGATGGCTATTTTGCCGTTGTGTCGGAGGATGGACTCGGCTTCAGTGACAAGTCGGAATCCAGCACCATCCAGAAATTCATTGAAAATCTTTTGAACTGTACGGTTACGGATGACGGCTATCTTGCTTTCACCACTGAAGACGGTCTGAAGCTCATCTTTTCAATGGACGGTGACGGACGGCTGATCGTAGAGTTTACAAACGGCTGATGGAGCCGGGAAAGGGGAAAATATGTCGGAATATATCGGAAACCGAATCGTCCCTCGCCATGATGGTGTCTGGGACAAAGCAAAAGAATATGAGCCTCTTACCATTGTGTATGAGGAATCCACAGGCGACAGCTATATGAGCCGGAAACCTGTACCGGCCGGAACGCTTCTGTCACAGGAGGAATACTGGGCGATGTGTTCCCGGTTCTCGGAACAGATGGCTCTGTACCGTCAGAATACGGCAGAAGAAGTGGAGCAGTTCCGCAAGGATACTGCGGCAGATGTAGAGCAGCTTCGTACAGATACTGCATCAGATGTGGCAGCCTTGCGCAAGATGACCGCACAGGATGTAGCGGATATCACCCAGAAGGTCGATGCCGCAAACAGTGCGGTTGCGGCCAGTAAGTCCGAGATGGATAAGACTGCAGAAACGCTGAAAGCCCAGATCAATGCCAACGTCAAGGCATCTACAGATAAAAATGCCAACTATGCACAGGAGCTTGTAGATGCCCGTGTGGATGATGAGGGAAAGACTTATCCCACAGCCGGTGACAATATCCGTGCGGTCGGCAGGGTGCGTTCCATGCAGAATATCATGAAGAACTGGGTGATCAAAAATGGTTACGCAAACCAGAACGGCAACCTTGTAGCTTCGGAAAGCTGGCGCGTGGCGCACATGGTCCCGGTCAGCGGTGATGCGATTCTGGTGGACGGTCAGTTCGGCTATATGAGCGGCCGGAATGACTATAACAACGTGGTCTGCTATGACATGGACCGTAAGTTCCTCGGTGGCTGTTTCCGGGCAGAGAGCGGCAAGGTCTACGACAACTATGTGATCACATTGCTTCCGAACACCCGATTTATTTCGGTCACCACCAATGAAAAGCTGTTCTCGAAGCTCTCGGTGTACCTCTATGATAACATGCTCCCACTGAGATTGCTGTCAAATTACGCAACAGGCTGGCAGTGGATGAACGGCAGCGTGGATATCAGGTTCACGGGCAGCAAGGTGACAGTCACATTCCCGGAGGGAAAGAGTGTGTATGTCTGCCGCCGTACAAATGGTACACAGTATGAGCAGACGAAACTGGGGGCAGAGAACAGTACCTCGATTGATTTCGCTGCGAAAGGCTGGTGGGCAATCTATTACGATGGAATGGAAGTATCTGCTGACGAAACGGGAGAAAAGATTGAACTGCCGGTCATTAAAGCGGAAAACACGGGCGGTGACTGGGGCGGTTTGTTCACAAGGAACCGCTTTGTGTTTGCAGTGCTTTATGACGGCAATGTTGTGTATGCGGCTCCGTCTAACAGTGGGACGGTTATCAACGGAATCGATTATGGAAATCCGGCGAAAGCAGCGTACAATTCGATGACCTGGCACAAGTACCGTTCAGCAAAAATGTTCCTCGCTACAGGCCAGTTTGCGATCGATACGGTCAACCGCACCATTCAGGTCACGAAACGTATCCTGGCGGTTGTCGATAACGGTGCTTACTACTGGATCAGTGCTAGTGAGGAGCCGGTACCGATGTTGGATAGTACGGAAGCAGAAAAGCATCACATGCTGATCCTTGCCTATGACTCGTCCATAGATCAGATCAATCTTTACAACACTGCACAGTTCCGGGCATTGGGAGTAAACGGCTACTATATCGCTGCATGGTATGAAAACCATTTCTGGTATCCGCACATGGGTTCTTCTTTCAGCATTGTACTGGATGGCACGACTTATAAGGCTGGTGAGCTGTTCGATGAAGAGCGGCGTGACTACTATATCGAAAAGAAGTATGAGGACCGCTTCCAGCAGCTCCGCACGGATCTTGCCGGTAAGGATTCCCGCCATATGTATCTGGCAAGCGGTGGCATTACCATTGACCAGAATGCCGGTACGATCCAGGTCAGTACCAAGTGTCTGGGTGTTCCGGATACGTTCCACTATGAGTGGATCACGGCAGGCGATCCGGCGGAGATGGCATTTAACACACCCAGCTCGACTTTTGGCATGCCGATGCGCATTCTCGCTTATGACGCTGGTACGAAAACCATCAATCTGTACGACACCAGCCTGTTCCGAAAGCTGGGTACGAATGGTTTCTATATTGCATCCTGGTATCAGAGCAAGCTGTATAATCCGCACATTCACCCGGATGTGAAGTTCATTGTGGGCGGTAAGGAATACAAAGCGGGTGATCTCTTCGCAGATAACGCGGCATCTTTCATCCCGAAGCGTATCACGGATTATGTGCAGAAAGCCATTACTCCGGCTGTAGAGGATGACATCGTGACCCCGTCCCACTGGGACTGCATGGAGGGACGCCAGCTTTCCATCTTCTTTGACTGTCTTTCCCGCCACGATGGCAAGGAAAATCTGTATGTGCTCGCCAGAGGCACGAATGCACCGAGCCTGACCCGGAACGAGTACTGCATGAACTACACGCCGACGAAGGACAGTACGGATTTTGCACTGACCGTCCGCCGTCTGGATGAAGATGACTGCCATACGGTATCGTCCAAACCTGTCCAGGTCAGGGTTCACCATAAGCTGAAGGACAAGCTCACGAAGAATATCTGCATCTGTGGAGACTCTCTCGTGGACAATGGTTCTGTGGCAACGGAAGTGTACCGTCTGCTGGCAGAGGATAATGACTGCGTGATCCACCAGCTGGGAACGAGAGGACCGTCTGGCGGCAAGCACGAAGGACGCGGCAGCTGGACCTTTGCCCGGTATCTGGCAGATACGGATTACGCCGGCAAAACGAATGCGTTCTGGGACAAGATCAAAGGCCGTCTGGATTTCCAGAAATACTGCGAGACCAACGGCTATGAGGGCATCGATTACTTCCTGATCGCACTTGGCACCAATGATGTGTCACAGGGCACTACACTGTACCGCACGGAAGCTGAGGTGCAGAAGTTCGTGGATCAGGCAAAGCAGTTTATTGATGCTCTGCTGGATAAGGAGACGGGCTTCCCGAACTGCAAGATCGGTATCGGCCTTTGCGGACCCGGTTCGGATTATTCTTATCAGTGCGGTTCCAGCATAGGTATCTTCCATATGAGCATCAACACGCTGAACCTTGCGCTGATCAAGGCATTCGATGCCGGCAAGTATCGCAAAAACGTGACCTGTTTTGCCCACGGTCTTCGCACGGACCGCCGTCTGGCATTTCCGTATTCGGATAAGCCGGTGACGAACCGATTCACGGAAACCAGCCGGACGCTGACCAACAGCATCCACCCGTCCGGAAGAGGCTATCAGGCATGGGCAGACGGCTATTACTGCCAGATCCGTGCATGGCTGACGGAAGACAGCAAATAAAACGGCATTATGCCGGGAAAGGAAACAATATGATGAATCGTCAGAAAATTCGGGGGGGGGGTACTATGTAACCCTTGATTTTCCCAAGACAGGGCCTCCCAATCTGCTGGATGAACCGATAGTAGTTGTAGCCGGAATTGTCCGGCAGAAGGGAGAATCCTATGTCTAAATTTATTGGAAGAAGAATTGTTCCGAAACACGATGGTGTATGGGATATCAATAAGGAATACGAAGAACTCAGTATCGTTCTGGATAAGGCGTCCGGTGAGAGCTATATCAGCAGAAGACCTGTGCCGGTCGGTACTGCAATCTCGGATGAAATTTACTGGATGCAATACAGTCTTTATAGTGCGCAGATCGCAGAGGCTGTCAAGGAAATGGAAGATACAGAAGCACGTCTCATCCAGTATGTGGATACCGCAGAATCCAACATGAACAGTCGGGTGAATTCTGCTGAAAGCCTTACTAATAGCAACAAGGCAGAGCTGAACAGCCGTATGGATACGTTGGACAAGCGACTGGATGCTAATGTGTCTGCTTCGACTGACAAGGATAAGGACTATGCAGCAGAGGTTGTGGATGCAAGAGTAGATGAAGAGGGAACGAAATACGGTTCTGTCGGTTCCCATATTCGAGCAATTGGAAGTGGCAAGGGTATTTTGAAAGGTGCAGTAAATGGAAGCCGCCTGTCGTTCTTGGACATTACTCCAGAACTGGTTTGGACTGCAGATAAGTATATTTCGAGAAAATATGGTGGGCTAGATAATTTCTCTCAGGGCTCAAATGTTTATTTTGCCACGTTGGATTATATTCCGTTTCCATATGGAGGCTGCTGGCTTCAAGTATATTCTGCCATGTCCACAGTTGAAAGCGATAAATCAGGTATTGCATTTTATGATGCAAATAAGAAATTTATCAGCGGAAGCGATTACAATCGGGAAACTAAGAAACTGGCATTTCGCAGAATTTTCTGCCCAGATGGAACTGCTTATATACGCATGAGCTGTATGGGGCAGGACAATCTCAATGGCGTGGGTATCTGGTTGGATGATTATAGAATCTCAGTGGGGCATCTGGTGGATCGTGCGGTAACACATGAAAAATTGGCAGAAAAAAGTGTTGAAACGGATAATCTCGCGGATGAAGCGATAACATCAGAGAAACTGTGTGACAACGCTGTGCAGGTGAAAAATGCTGCCTTTTTGGAAATCCCGCTGGAGATTGTTTTGACACCGGATTTGTATATTGCACGTGCGAAGGGTGATTTGCGGACTTATACACCGGGAACAAACACCTATTTTGCAACAGAGGACTATCTGCCGTTCCCGTATGGTGGAAGTAAATGCCTTTTACGCGCAAGTATGAGTACAGCTTCCACTGATGTTTCAGGTCTTGCTTTTTATGATCAGGACAAAAAGTATATTTCAGGATTGAAGTACAATCAGGAAAAGGGTGGTATTTTAAGCTACACGGATTTTATCTGCCCCAAGGGTACTGCGTATATCCGCCTGACCATGTATAAAGAAAATTTAAAAGATTTTGCCAAGATTTGGTTTATGGATACGGTCGTATCTACCGGAAAGGTACAAGATGCTGCAATTACTACGCAGAAAATTGCTGATGAAGCAATCACAAAAGACAAATTGGAAAAAGATATCCAAAAAAGACTGACAGCAGGAATCAATGATCTGTTAGGCTTGAATCTCTCAGATAATCCTCTGGAACGGATTCGAAATGATGCTGGTTTAATGACCGTATTTCGTCATGTGGGCTGCATTGGTGACAGCCTTGCAAGCGGAGAAGCAGTATACAAAAAAGCCGATGGCACCACAGGAGGGAAGGATTTGTTTGAATATTCCTGGGGACAGTATCTTGCTAGAATGACCGGGAATACCTATTACAACTGGTCTAAGGGTGGACTGCGTTGTGATACGTTCCTTTCCAGTTCGCTTGCAACGGAGTGCTTTGATGGAAATCATAAGTGCGAGGCTTATATTATCGGTCTTGGACAAAATGAAAACAATCGAAAGTACAAGATTGGTACGGTGGAAGATATCAATCTCGGCGACTACACACAGAATCCAGACACCTATTATGGCAATTACGGAAAGATCATTCAGAAGATTCAGGAAATGCAGCCGAAAGCTAAAATTTTTATTCTGACTGATCCATTAAAATCTGTAGAAAATGCTGGCTACAATTCGGCAGTTCGGGAGATTGCAGGAATATTTAAGAGCGTCTATCTGGTTGATCTGTATACCTATGGAACAGCTTTGTATAATTCTGGCTTTCTCTATCAGCAGAAACGTGGCGGTCATTACAATGCAGTCGGGTACTTTATCTGTGCCATGATTATTTCTACCTATATTGATTGGATCATGAAGAAGAATCCGAATGAGTTCCGTGAGATTGAGTTTATTGGATTGGACAATAAATTCTATTAAATTTCCACCGTCCCTGACAGACATACCTCCCAAATGCCTGTGAAACGGTGTTCATTATAGAAGGAGTATACACAAGGCGGCATTGACCGTCTATTTTTATGCCCAAATGGGCAGGAAAGGACAAGATTATGCAGAATGTGATCGACAAGATTGAATGGATGTTCGCAGGTCTGGGTGGTTTCCTGGGCTGGTTCTTTGGCGGGTTTGACGGCTTTTTGTATGCACTGGTGGTGTTCGTGGTCTGTGACTACTTCACCGGGGTGCTGGCGGCAGCGATCAAGCATGAGCTTTCTTCTGAAGTTGGCTTTAAGGGCATCGCCAAGAAGGTGTGTATCTTTGTGCTGGTTGGTATTGCCAACATCATCGACACACAGATCCTCCAGAATGGAGCGGCCATCCGTACAGCAGTGGTGTTCTTTTATTTGGCGAATGAAGGCCTGAGCTGCCTCGAAAACGCAGCCGTTATCGGTCTTCCCGTGCCGGAGAAGCTCAAGGAGATGCTGGCACAGCTGAAGGAAGAAAGAGAGAATAAGGACGATTGATCAATGGGGAGAGGTGTAACAGCCTCTCCCTCAAATTTTAGGAGGAATGAACCATGAGTAAGAAAGAGTATCCCGCAAAACTGACGACCGGTTATTACCGTGTGCGAGAAGTCTGGGAAGATGAGGCATCCCAGTTTGGCGCGTACCGTCTGCTGGCGAATGCAAAAGCCAAGTGTGATGAGAACCCCGGCAGCCGAGTGTTCGACAATGACGGCAACGTGATCTATCCGGAAGAGGCTGTCCCGGATACTGGTGCAGATGAGAACGAGGAGAAAGCAGTCGTGGACGATATCCCGGAAGATAAGCCGGAAACCACAACCCCTGTGGAAGATATCCCGGCGGAGAAAGAAGCTGAAGACGAAGTGGATGAGAATGAGTTCCCGACTGCGGAGGAGCTTCCGGCGACCATTGCCTACGGCAAGCTCAAGACCCTCATGAACATCCGCAAAAAGCCGAGTCTGGATGCAGAGGTCGTAGCGGTCTACAAGAAGAATGCCCTTGTGGAAGTCGTGCAGTTCTGTGATGGCTGGCTGAAGATCAAATGTGCCGAAGCAGAGGCCGGTGTCGCATATGTCCTGAACAGTGCGGACACCTATGCGTTCACAGCTGGCAGAATCTATACCGTTGTTCCCGGTGATAATCTCTGGAAAATCGCAGATAAGGAACTGGGAAGCGGCAGCCGCTGTGCAGATATCCGTGTGCTGAATGGTCTGACTTCCAATGCCATCCGGGTCGGCATGAAACTGCTGATTCCGTAACAACAGAATAACCACAGTACGAGGTTCAGAGTGATCTGGACCTCAATTTTTTTAGCAGGAGGAAATCATTATGGGATATACCAATAGTCCACTCGTTGTTTACACTAAGCTCTCCCCGAACCATTCCGGGCAGAGGACACACAGCATCGACCGCATCACACCGCATTGTGTGGTCGGTCAGCTTTCTGCGGAAAGCATCTGCGGCTGTTTCACCAGCACAAGCCGTCAGGCAAGCTGCAACTACGGCATCGGCACAGACGGCCGTGTGTCGCTTTGTGTCAAAGAAAAGAACCGCAGCTGGTGTTCGTCCAGCAATGCCAATGACCAGAGGGCGGTCACCATCGAATGCGCCAGCGACATGAATGAGCCGTATGCCATGAACAGTGCCGTATATGACTCTCTGGTCAAGCTCTGCATTGATATCTGCAAGCGTAACGGGAAGAAGAAGCTCCTGTGGCTGGGTGATAAAAATAAGACACTCAACTATGCTCCGGCGGCAGATGAAATGGTGCTGACCGTTCACCGCTGGTTTGCGAATAAAAGCTGCCCTGGAAACTGGCTGTATGCCCGCCTGGGTGATCTGGCCGCAAGGGTAACTGCAGCACTGGGCGGTTCATCCTCATCTGGCATGCAGGCTTCTTCGCTGAAAAATCTCTCGGAAGCAGAGGCAGTGGCAAAGATTGGCCCGCTGTTTACTGCGAACCAGAAAACCACTGGCATCCTTGCCTGCGTGTCGATGGCACAGTTCATTCTGGAATCCGGCTACGGTAAATCTGAGCTGGCACAAAATGCCAATAACTGCTTCGGCATGAAGACCTCGCTTTCCGGGAACAGCTGGAGCGGCAGCAGTTGGGATGGCAAGTCTGTCTATCCTAAGAAAACGCAGGAGCAGAATACCGATGGCAGCTATGTGACGATCACTGCTGACTTCCGCAAGTACGCCTGTGTGGAAGACTCCATTGCCGACCATGCAGCATATCTGCTCGGAGCGATGAGTGGCAGCAGGAAACGCTATGAGGGTCTGGCAGGCTGTACCGATTACAAGAAAGCGGCACAGATCATCAAGGATGGTGGTTATGCTACCAGCCACACCTATGTTCAGAACCTTTGCAATATCATCGAGCGTTGGAACCTGACGCAGTATGATGCGGTAAAGGATTCTGAAAGCACCACTATTTCCGGCTGGTACCGTGTCCGTAAGAGCTGGCAGAATGCCGCTTCCCAGAAAGGTGCGTTCCACGACCTCACCTATGCAAAACAGTGTGCAGATAAGAATCCGGGCTATTATGTTTTTGACCCGGCGGGTAAGGCCGTCTACCCGGAACCGAAGTCTTCAGTCCCATATACTGTGCGTGTATCCATTAAAGACCTCAACATCCGCAAGGGACCGGGCACGAATTACGGTAAGACCGGTTATTACACCGGGAAAGGCGTGTTTACTATCGTGGCAGAATCTGCCGGTGCTGGTTCTGCGAAGGGCTGGGGCAAGCTGAAATCCGGTGCAGGGTGGATCGCACTTGACTTTGCGGCCCGTATCTAAAAACACGCCCCGTCCTTACCGGGCGGGGCGTACATATCGTGCAGATAAGACAATAATCTCCCAGATTATTCTCCGTCTTTCTGCGCCGAAATTACTTGATAATATCACGAAACAGAGGGAATATGTGACTGCCCAAAGAGAAGAAAACGGGCAGGAAAGGAGCGAAAACTATGAGTACTGGTACGGATTTCCTTGCAAATCTGCAGAAAAAGACTGTGAAGAATACAGTACAGCAGAAACAGCAGAAGAGAGTAAATGCATCTGCTGTGGATGTCTCGGCTTTACTGGAAGCCGCTCTTGGAAAAAAGAAACCTGTGGAAGCTGTGGCAGATGTTCGTCAAAGTACGGATGCTGCCACAGCTTCTTTTTTACCACTGGCTGATACGCACCAAGGCAGGTCTACTCAACAAAAACCAAAAAACGCATCAGATAAAAAACAGACACCCCAAAAATCAAAAGACATCGTGGACGCCGGTATCACAGCTCTTATCCAGAAAGCTCTGGATGCCAAAAAGGTCATGGCAGAGCCTGACATTGCAGAACGGCTGCAGAGCAGTATGGAGAGTGAGTTTACGAAGCTCTTCACACCGGAAGAACCGCAGGAAAACAAGTTCGTTTCGACGGCGACCTTCCGGGCTACCAAAAAGAAAGCCGGAACCCTTAATGTGGCGGCTTACATCCGCGTTTCTACGGACATGAGCGACCAGGAGAACTCCTATGAAACGCAGGAAAAATACTTTAACCAGCTGATTGAAAATAATCCAGTATGGAATGCAGTCGGTGTGTACTCCGATTACGGCATCTCCGGCACTTCCAAGGAAAAGAGAACCGGATTCCGCCGACTGATGCGTCATTGTAAGGACGGGAAGATCGACCGCATTGTGTGCAAGTCCATATCACGATTTGCCCGAAACACGGCTGACTTTATGAGTGCACTGGATGTCCTGCATGACTGCGGGGTAACGATTCTGTTCGAGAAAGAAAATCTGGATACGGCAGACCCGACCAGCGACTTCATCCTTACGACACTGGCAGCCATTGCACAGGAAGAAAGCCGCAGCATTTCCAGTAACATCCGGCTGGGGCAGAAGATGCGCTTTCCGAAGGGGGATGTTCCAAACAAGATCATGTACGGATACCGCTACAATGGGAAAATGGTTACCTCCGAGAGCGGATATGAGTATAAAGATATTGAGATCGTTGAGGAAGAAGCCAGGGTCGTCCGGCGTATTTTCCATGAAGTTGTGGAAGGGAAAGCCTATACGGAGATTGCAAGGGGACTGAACATGGACAAGATTCCGGCTCCTGTCACCGACGCAGTGAGAGTAAGAAAGAAAAAATCCAAGAAAGGGCAGTTAAACAGTGATCTGCTGGATGGATGGACAGGCGGGAATATCACGCGGATCGTCCGTGCCGAGCGGTACATGGGTGCAGTCCTTATCCAGAAGAAGTTCACATCGGATTACCTGACACATGAAGTCCGGGACAACAAAGGCGAAGTTCCTCAGTATTTTGTCCGGAACCATCATCCGGCAATCGTTGACGAGGACCTGTTTGAAAAGGCACAGGAAGTTGTAAAAGTAAACAGCGATTTATATAACAGGACAAGATCCGGCAAGAAGCCGAGAGCGTTTTCCCAAAGACTAATCTGCGGGGAGTGCGGCCGTTTTTTCCATGTGACAAACGGAAATGGGAACTATCCCATCTGGCGGTGCCCGACGAGCAGCCGGACGACAGGAAAACGTATCTGCCATGCAGAAAAAGTATACGAGGAACAGGTTGTCCGAGCCTTCCGTAAAGCAGTTCTGGAGCGGTTCCGGCTGACGCTTAAGCCCATCCATGACAACGTGGCTGTGGCAGACATCATGAGCGGCCGGTTCAAAGAGCAGTATGACAACTTCACCCCGGAAGCAGATTCTTTTGTAAGCCAGATGCTTGCACGGCTGGAGAGCATTCAGAAGCTGGATTTTATGGAACGCGACCGTGCTTTTTATAAAAAGCAGATAGCGGCCGCACACACCAGTGTGGAAAGCACCAGTAAGAAGATCCGGCTCCTGAAAAGTCAGGTGGATGTGATGCAGACCCGTCTGGAACTTCTCGGTGACGAGATGATCGACCCTGCTTCTATTGAGGAGAAGAAAAAGCTCATTGAGAAACTGGAGTGTGATATTCAGAAGGACACGGACACTGAGCAGAAACTGACCGAACAGCTCGACTATATGGAAGACTACTGGGAAGAACTGGAGGGCGACTATGAACGAAGGGAAAAGGCAATCGAGTGGATGAAGAACCTCCCGGCGGGGCGGGATGGTACGGTGGCCTTTCTGAATGAAGTGACCGAAGAACACTGCAAGGCATTCCTCCTCTCCATCACGATTCATTCACCGCTGAAGTTTACGGTACACTGGTTCGATGACACCAAGACCGAGGTAGAGATGGATTCCAATATCGAAGATTACCGCAATACCGCAAGCTATTATGACGGGCATACGATGCGCGACGGCAGCCAGCGGAAGAGGCATGTAAGATAAGACCAGTTGCAAGGCTGGAAGAAAGGAGCAGATTATGACAAGACAAAAAGTGGATGTGATCCCCGCCAGTGTGCGCTCGGTACAGAACGGCGGGCAGCTGAAAAGCCAGACCAACATCCGTGTGGCGGCTTACTGCCGTGTTTCCACCGGCGATGAGAGTCAGCAGACTTCCTACACGACACAGAAAGCATTCTACAAAGACCTCATCACCCGGAAGCCCGGCTGGATCTTTGCCGGCATCTACGCGGATGAAGCAAAATCTGGTACGAACCGGGAACATCGAGAGGAATTCAACCGCATGATAAAAGATGCGATGGATGGAAAGCTGGACTACATCGTTACAAAGTCCATTTCCCGATTTGCACGAAACACTATTGACTCCCTGACCTGTACCCGTGAGCTTCGGCAGCTGAAGCCGCCCGTGGGTATCTATTTCGAGAAAGAGAACATCGACACACTGGATGCCAAAGGTGAGCTGATCCTTACGATTCTTTCTGCACTGGCACAGGATGAGAGCCGTTCCATTTCCGATAACATCCGATGGAGCATCCAGAAGAAGTTCCAGTCTGGTGTCCCGCATATCAATCTGAAACGGATGCTGGGATATGAGCTTGGGGCAAATAAGCAGTGGGTCATCGTGCCGGAGCAGGCAGAGATCATCCGGTACATTTTTGACCGCTTCGTGAAAGGCCAGACGGCGAATAAGATCGCACTGGAGCTGAACCAGATGGAAAAGTTCACGGTCAACGGAAAGAAATGGAGTGCCGGCTCGATCCTGATCGTCCTGCGGAATGAGAAGTATGTGGGCGACATCGAGATGCAGAAGACCATCACCAAAGACTTCCTTACCCACCGTTCAAGCATCAACAAGGGCGAAGCACCCCGCTACTATGTGAAGAACCATCATGTGGGTATCATCGACCGTGTGACTTGGGACAAAGTGCAGACCATGCTGTTCGAGAAGCCGAGGGCAGACATGACGAAAGGCCCCGGCAAGAAAAAGGTAAAGAGCATTAAGGGTTCTCCGTTTGGAAACCTGCGCTGCGGTGCGATCCTGGAGAATGGGCCGGATGCCGGAAAACCCTGCGGGGAAGGATTCTTCCGTACAACCTACACGGGTGTGGCAAATGGTTACAGCGATGAGCGGAGTCTTAAGGCGACTGGTGAGGATACCGGAGAGTATCTGGAAAAATACACTTATTCGTATCCCGTTTGGCGGTGCAAGCGTAAGGTCGGGGAGCGGGACGGTGAGCCGCCGAAGAACGGTTCTCCCGACCAGAAAGCGTATTGCCGGAGCAAGAAAGGCTGCATGTCAGATGAGGAAAAGGAAGCTGCAAACAAGCGCTGCCCCTCAGAACGCTACCATGAGTGTGCGCTGGAGCAGAGTTTCATGGAACTGCTCTACAGCATGAAGCGTGATTTTGAACAACACGGAGATGCCTCCATGATCGTGGCGATGTTTGACAATGCCTATGAGCAGGCTGTCCGGCTGGCGAATAACAACAGCATCTCGGTGCAGAGGATGGCAACGGTGGAAAATCAGATCAAGGAGATGGAAGAACGCCTGCAGGATGCCATCAGCCATCAGGTGGCGGCGCTTCGGGAAGCTGCACTGGAACAGAACGTGGAACTGAATGAAGCCCTTTCCAACGGGGAGGTGACCATTGACGACATCGACCTGGACATCCGGAGCGGACTGACACCGGGAAGCATCGGAGTGAGCTTCTATGGGACGGAAACGGAGGAAGGCTCGGAAGCCCAGATTTATACAGAACTTGTGAACGACCTGCAGGAACGGCTGAAAACACTCCAACAGGAACGGCAGACGATCGAGGAGGAACAGGGTGTGCTGGCGATCATGAAAAAGAACTTTGAATACTTCCTTGCCTGCCTGAAAGAACTGCCGGATACCAATGCAGGCGGAATGCCGCTGAGAGTCAACGGTCTGGATGTACAGGGAACCCTGCTTCGGGATGTGGACGGAAATGCCATCGAAGGCCGGAAACGTGCCATCACCAGCGGAAAGCTCAAGCTGACTCCTGAGCGGATCGCAGAAGCACCAGATATGCTCCACTTTGAAAAAGGCATCTACTGTGCTTTTGTTGAGAGCGGGGTACTGCAGGGGGATGTGGCAACCTATAAGACAAACTTCGGTGTGACACTGACCTCAAAGGGCAACCGCAGAACGCTCGACAGCTTCATGGGCTATAAGCGGAGTGACATGGACGGCAATGTGGTCTATGTGGACGCTCCTTATAAGGTGTACGGATTCAGCATTCAGTACCGCAGATACCTGACAACTGCAGCGAAGCGCGAGAGGGAAGAAGCGGTGTGATGGAAGGAGACAGGACCCTGCCGGGTGTGGTTTTTGTGGCTGCATCAGGCAGGGCTTTTTTTGTTTTTAAGGTTTTATTGTGCTGCTATTTTGCCTGCTTTTTTGTCTGGCCTTTTTTACCCGTAAGGATTGCTATGTGCAGAATCCTGTTATATGTTGTGGGTGGCGAGAAATACACATACGACAGAAAATACACATAGCGAGGAGTGTTTGGAATGAAAGATGTAGCTGGGATGCTGGCAGAGAAATATGGTGCAACAGCTGATGAAATTGTGGCGGCCGGTGCTATGAAATTATATCTCCAGAGCATGGAGCCGGCAGAGGCACTGAGAAAGGTAAGGGCTGTGTATGAGCCAAAAGTGATCATGCTTGACAGTGGCGAAGGCGTGCCGGTACAAAGCAATATTGATGGTGCAAAGTACGCTGCGTTCATCGATGAGTCTGTGGTGTTTGCTGCTCAGAAGATGAGAGGGCGTGGGGATGCATTGGCAGAAATGGTTATGGAAAAGCTGAAAGCCGTGGATGGAAAATGTCTGATCAAGTGTGCCAGCGTGGAGTTCATGAGTTTTATCGAGGATGTATATAGGAGTTTGCGTCGGCGTGAATATTAATGGAAAAATTTACAGGTAATCATTTCCAAGGTATTGGATAGGGTTGTTTATTTTTTTTTTAGAAGAGCATGACCGCTTGAAATAAGCGTGTTTTGATGGTAAGATATTGATGGGGAGATTTATTCTTCACAACCTGAAAGAGGGTGATATCCGATGAATAAGTGTAGAGATTTGGATTTCGAGCGAAAGCATGAAGAAGATCTTCAAAGATTGCGAGGTTTTAGGCTTTTGGATGATGATTTCATGAGCAAAGTCTTTGAAGATATAAAGTGTGCAGAATTTTTGTTGCAGATTATTCTGAATCGAGACGATCTGAAAGTGAAAAAATCCAATAGCCAGTATAGCGTTAAAAATTTACAGGGAAAATCTGTGCGGTTGGATATTCTTGCAGTGGATAGGGAAAACCGTGTATACAATATTGAAATTCAGCGAAATGATAAAGGTGCTGGTGTTAAGCGAGCTAGGTATAACAGCGGTATAATCGATGCGAATGTTACTGAACCAGGCGAGCAGTATGAATACCTGAATGAAACTTATGTGATTTTCATCACAGAGAATGATGTTCTTAAAAGAGGACTTCCGATATATCATATTGACCGTATGATTAAAGAAACAGGAGAATCATTTGGTGACGAATCGCATATTATATATGTGAACTCTCAAATCAAAAATGAAACGGCACTTGGAAAACTGATGCATGACTTTTCTTGTACAAGTGCAAAAGATATGTATTATGAAGTATTAGCTAATCGAGTACAGTACTTCAAAGAAGATGAGAAAGGAGTGGCGGTTATGTGCAAGGTTATGGAAGACATGAGAAATGAAGCTGCAAGAGAAAACTCTCTGGAAACAGCCCGTAGCTTGCTGTTGATTGGAAAGCTAACTTATGAGGAAATAGCGCAAGCTACGAAACTCACAGTTGATGAGGTAAAAGAACTAGATGAGAGAAGAAGTGCATAATTGAAACTCATCGCCTACCGGTGCAGTGTGTAACTATTGATATGCTTTTTCCATTGATGGCAGAGAAAACCAGATGTCTAAAAAACTGAAAGAGTGAGCGAAGTGTGCAAGCAGATGGAAGATTTAAGAAATGAGAGTATTCTTGAGGGCATCGACATTGGCGACCTTAGAACGACAGTAAAGTATTATAAAAAGGGCAAGATTACCCTTGAAGAAGCTGCTGAGGACTTGAACATGACTGTGGAAGAATTTAAAGAGAAGATGAACCAAATTCCAGCAGAAGCAGTATAAAACATACCAGCCCACTGGCGCACTGTGTAGATTCCTACATGGTCCGCTGGTGGGCTTCTTTTTTTGTCCTTACCCGCATAAACCACAGACAGCACTTCGGTGTGTTCCAAAGTGCAGTTGTGGCTTATGCGGGCTTTTTTGTTATATGATCAACAAGTTATAAAATCAAACTCCTAAGCCGTATAAAATTGCTTTCATCTCCTTTACCATCCGGGTGAGAATCTCCTGCTCAATTGCATTACAGTCTAAAAGCAGACGGTGGATCTCGGAATCGGCAGTGGACGCGGAGTGCGCCAAACTGTCTACAAGAAGATCATCTGCTGAGATGTTAAGAATATTAGCAATGTCGACCAGAGTTTCAAGGCTGGGGCGGCTGATTGCCGCTTCAATCTGACTGATGTGTTTGCGAGATACATTCAATTTTTCGCAAAATTGTTCCTGAGTTAATCCGGATGCGTTACGGAAAGTGCTGATACGCTTTCCAAGTGCAGTATAATCTAATGCCATGTATGTTCCTCCTTATGTGTACCCGCATAAGGCTGTTACGATTATCCCGCAGAGAAAAATACATAGCAACTTGATTACAGGAATTCTAAGGCCGCAAAGGTCTACACCTCTATCTGTTATGTGGTCTAAGGCTGTTTTGCCACCTGTTGGGTGGCAAAAACGATGATGTGCCACCTGATGGGTGGCAGTCAAAACACCACACATACTCTATAATATAAATGTAGAAAAGACTGCACACAGAAAGGGACGATGATGACGAACAAAGAAGAAAAAGGAATTCTTACATTATACAGTGATGTACAGGCGACTTCTGTTCGTTGGCTGTGGTATCCATTCATAGCAGTTGGAAAGATCACATTGCTGCAAGGTGACCCCGGTGATGGCAAATCCACAATGATGATGCACCTGATAGCCGAGCTGTCTAAGGGAGGAACCTTGCCAGATGGTAAAACCATCGGAATGCCGCAAAGGGCTATTTACCAGTGCTCAGAAGATGGCATTTCAGATACCATTAAGCCTCGGCTTGAAAAATGTGGGGCAGATTGCAGAAATGTGGCCTTCATAAATGAAGAAACATACAGTGGCTTGACACTGGATGATGAGCGCATCCGGCAGGCTATTATAGAATTCCGGCCGCGGCTGGTAGTTATCGATCCGATCCAGGCATATCTTGGAAGTGATTCCGACCTCCAGATTGCAGGAAGAGCCAGAAGGCTGATGCAGCGTCTTGGCATGTGGGCATCTATGTATGACTGTGCCATTGTGCTGATCGGACACCTTAATAAAAAAGAGGGAACAAAGGGTCTTTACCGGAGCCTTGGCAGCATCGATGTTGTTGCCGCTGCCCGGAGCGTTCTACAAGTAGAACGGGATGCGGAAAAGTCAGATATCCGCATTGTGCGGCAGATAAAAAACAGTCTGGCTCCGTCAGATGGTGAAATCAAATTCTCGATAACAGCGGAGCAGGGCTTCAAATGGCTGGAGTGTGAAATTAAGCCAGATCCATCAGCGGAGCCGGAAACACCAGTTTTTGAGTCAAAATCTGAGAAGGCGGCGTATCTGATCAAGAAGCTGCTTTCCGGGGGTGACATGAGATCCAGAGAAATCTATATGCGGATGAGCGATGAAGGTATCAGCCGCAGGACAGCAGAAAATACAAAGAAAGAACTCGGCATCCGGAGTTATCGGAAGATGCGACAGTGGTACTGGAGCATGAAGCCGGAGGAATGAGAGGAAGCAAATGATAAGCAGTGGAGCAGAGGCGGCAGACCGCAAGCAGAGAATCAGAGACAGATATAAAGGCGTGGATACTTCTGAGTTGGAAGTTATCCCGGCAAAAACTGTGGAGGGGCTTGGAGAAAGCACCTCTATCCGTCGTGTTGCCGCATATGTCCGTGTTTCCACTGATAATGATGAACAGACTTCTTCGTATGAACTTCAGAAAAATTATTACACGGATTATATCAAGGCACAGCCGGGATGGGAATTCGTTGGAATCTATGATGATGAAGGCATCAGCGGTACATCATTGGAGCATCGTAAAGGAATGCAACAGCTGATCGAGGACTGTAAGGCCGGAAAGATTGACCTGATCCTCACAAAGTCCATCGCCCGATTCGCCAGAAACATTGTAGACTGCCTTTCCGTCATTGAAACACTGAAAAATCTTGACCCGCCCGTGGGTGTAAAATTTGAAGCGGACAACATCTACACACTGGACAGTAACGGGCGCATGATCCTGACGATTTTGGCATCCGTGGCAGAGGAAGAATCTCATTCCAAGTCTATCATTATGAACTGGTCCATTGACCGCAGGTTCAGCCGTGGACTGTTCCTTACGCCGGCCCTGCTCGGATATGACCAGGACGAGGATGGCAGCCTTGTGGTGAATCAGGACGAAGCACAGACGGTAAAGGTGATTTACTATCTGTACCTGAATGGATTTTCATTCACCGAGATTGCAGAACTCCTGACAGAATATGGCCGGAAGACAAAACTGGGGAATACGGAGTGGAATCCCGGCACTCTTGCAGGTGTCATTGCTAATGAACGCCATTGTGGGGATGTATTGGCAAGGAAGACCTTCACACCGAATTTCCTGACGCATAAATCAAAGAAAAACAATAACGACCGGACGCAGTACCGGCAGAGAGATCATCATGAGGCAATCGTGTCCAGGGAAGTCTATAATGCGGCAAATCATCTGCGGGCATCCCGAAGTTATACAAAGAAAAATCGCCCACTGCCAGTCCTGAGTGTGGTGGATGATGGAATCTTACGCGGATATGTGCCTTTTGATAAGGACTGGACCGGCTTTTCGGCAGAAGAATACCGGGAAGCATCTGAAAGCGTCATGCGGGAAAAACAGCAGGATACGGTAGAAGTCATGAACCGTTTAGACCTCAGCGGATATGAAGTTGTGCGGGCACAGTATTTTGCTACTTTACAGAATCCGGCTATGACGATCTCCAATGGCAAGTTGCGTTTTAATACAGCCTGCCTGAAAAAGTTTGAAGATGTGGAGTATGTAGAACTGCTCCTGAATTCGGTTGACCGCTGCATTGCCATTCGCCCATGCGAAAAGGATAATCCGAACGCAATCCGCTGGGGCAGACTGAAAGAGGGACGCTGGTGCGCCAGTACACTCGGATGCCGCGGTCTGGCAAAAGCCCTTTTTGACATGATGGAATGGGAAGAAGGTTTGAAATACCGTTTCCGTGGGCAGCTCGTGGGACAGAACGATGACAAGCTGATGCTGTTTGAACTGGATGAGCCGGAAATGGTTAAGGTGGAAGAAATTGTCCTGCCATCCAAGGAACAGGATGAAGAGGGAAAAACCGTCAAGCAGACGATCTATATCTTCCCGCCAGAATGGGCAGGTACTTTTGGAAAACCGATCACAAGTATTGCACAGGTTGGCATTTTGCAGCTGGAACATTATGCAGGAAACTGGGATGTGCTCCGGCCGGCAGCAGAGATAGAAGAAATGAATACTTTTACCGCAGATGGCCTGAATGCTCTGCTCCATGAAGCGGAAAAAATAATGGAAGGATGGACTGACACAGATGAATGAAAATACGAACGCCATGCCACCGGAAGAGCAGGCAGAAAATGATAGAGACGCAAGAGCGGAAGAATTAGAAAGTACATTTTCCTATGATGGATACCAGGTCGTGCGGAAGGAGCTGTTTGCACATCTCCGTGACCCCGCGATCGTGATCCGCAAGGACAGCATCACATTTAACACGGCCTGCATCACCGGGCTGGAAGATGTGGTTTATGTACACGTCATGTTCAACAGTGATTTGAAGCGTATTGTTGTACGCGGCTGTGATGAAAACGACAAGGACGCTCTGCGCTGGTGCATCGCCAAGCCAGATAAACGTAAAAGCCGGAAGATGACCTGCAAGCCTTTTTCAGAACTGGTGTATAAGGAAATGGGCTGGGATACCGAATGCCGGTATAAGATGCTTGGATACAGAATTTCATTTGAAGGGGAAACTCTGTATGTTTTTGACCTGCTTGTGCCGGAGATCTTCCATGAAGGCCAGAAGCGAAAAAATGAAACAGACCAGAAAAATGCGCAAGAGACAAAGCCTGCAAATACCAGAAAGGGATTTTACCCAGATGATATTGCAGGTACTTTTGGCGTACCTGTAGAAGAACATCTGAAAGAATCTGAAGTTAAGCAAATGGATGGCTATGTATCAGTGGGGATGCTGACGGGTAAGACCGTCCCCGACACCGGGCTTGATTAAAACGGCCACCAGGATTCCAAGGGGGAAGTGCGCCCATTTTTAAGGAGGGGAGAGTAGTGAACGAAAGAATATGGAACCAGCGGATGCTGGGTCTGACTTTTAATGTCGAGGATGGAAGGATCACAATCTTCCGCAGCACGTTGGAAGCATTAGGCTGGCCAACCCACTATCGCTTTCTGTACAACCGAGAGGCAAAACAGGTAGTTGTGCAGAACTGTACGGCTGAGGATGCAGGAGCTCATAAGACACCGAAGCTGACTGTGAGCAACAGCTGCGAGATCAAGTGCGTGGCGTTGGTGCGGATGATCTACCGGGACATGCGGTGGAACCGGAACAATACATATCGTCTGGAGGGGAAAAGCGTCCCCAGACAGCAACTTGTGAGTTTCGATCTGGACATTCCGTTTTTGGTGGAAAACGGGAAAGCTCTGGACGAAAATCCAAGCCCCACAAAGCCCCTGTGTGGCGAAGAATTGTCCGCTGCGGAAAGTTCCTCGGCCTCGCCAATTAAACGCGACAGTGGGGCGCTGTGAGGGGTGTGTGGCGAAGTCGGCAAAAGGCAGCCAATCGGGTCAGAATCCAGGATGCTTGCAAGGCAGCAAGGTGGAAGGTGACCGGGTGGGCAGGAGCTATACAGACAAGTCTACTCAACAAGTAAATAAAATCACTTTTGCACCTATGAACGTAAAAAATAAGTGATTAAGCTCACTTATGGCTATTGGAAATAAGTGATTTTGTTCACTTAGAAAAAGTGAGCTTTTTACGCCACCCGGAGTTTTGGGTGATGCTATCATTTGGTAAAAATAAGTGATTATAATCACTGAAAATCATTACAAACTGAAATAAGTGAGCTTAATCACTTATAAGGAAAAAAAGTGAATATTTTACGCTCTGATGTACTTTGAGGTCGTCGATTAGTCAATAATCGGCGGCTTCTTTTTTATGCCCGGAAAAGTGGGTATGTAGCGACATATGGCAATAAGTGAGCTTTATACGCCACCGTCGAGCAACTTCTCCGAACAAATTTGAGTGCAGAAATGTCTACTCAACAAACCGTATTGACGTAGCATCGTCGAAAAGAACCTGTTTTGCACACTAATTTGGGCACTGAAATTGGTTATATTTCACAGCTATATGAACTGAAAATGCCGGAAATCTATACATAATGCTGAACTTTTGACCCCTGCGACACAAAATTGACACATCTTTTTCAGAAGTTATGAGGAAATGACGGAAAACAGGAGAAAACATCAAAAATCCATGAGTTTATCATTAACGTCTGAAACTGCTGTTGAGTACACTATCTGACCCGCTAATGACACCTATATCATAAGTCCTGTATGGCAGGCTTTGTGCTGAAGAATACCCTATCTGATAATGGCGGTGTGACTCGTGGTATCTGCAAGATGGACGAGGATAACAATTTGACTGAGGTTGTGGAGACCAAGAACATCGTGAAGACTGCAGATGGTGCAGAAGCAGACGGCGTGGCTGTTGATGTGAATTCTCTTGTTTCCATGAACATGTGGGGATTAACACCGGAGTTTTTGGATGTATTGGAAGAAGGCTTTAAAGAGTTCTTTGAAAAAGAAGTTCCGGGCAATCCTCTGAAAGCTGAGTATTTGATCCCGATCTTCATCGGTGAACTGCTGGAGCAGAGCAAGATGTCTGTGAAGGTATTGAAGACCAACGATACCTGGTACGGAATGACATACCATGAAGATGTTGCAGCCGTAAAGGATAGCTTCAAGAAGATGTTAGAAAAAGGCGTGTACAGGGCTGACCTGTTCGGTGATCTGTAAACTACGATGAAAGAATCGATTGATTTACTAGGGAAGATCCTCACCAACATCTTGACTGCTCTCTACGAGCCATTTGGTTTCTCGCTTCTGCTTTCCTTTTTGGCTATGTTTTTCTATCTGTATGCGTATGAGCCTACCGCAGCCGGCAAAGGCTGGAAGAATGCCATAGTGACCTGGTATCAAAAATTCAAGGGGAGTGTGTTCTTTCGGAAGTTGTTCTTACTGGCCTTTGTGACATCAATGATTTTGTTTAGGACGTTACTAAACCGTAATCTATGGCTAAATCCTTTGTCCGATGTCATGGGTGGTTGGGGCATCTGGGAGACCGTGAACGGCGAGCAGAAGCTGACTACCGAGTGCATTGAAAATGTGATCATGATGGTGCCGTTTAGTAGTGTGGTTATGTGGACGTTCCAAGAGAAGATGGAGAAAGGCTGGAAGAAGATACTGTGGTATAGCGGAAAGATAGCATTTATTTTTTCGATAAGCATTGAGATGCTGCAATTATTGCTTCGTTTGGGTACGTTCCAGCTATCGGATATTTTCTATAACACAGTCGGTGGAATGATTGGCGGATTGATGTACTATGTGGTGATGAAGGCAAGAAAGTATCTGTAAAACTGGATGAAATTGTGATATACTGGGAGCGGTAGCTCCCTACGCTGCTCTGATAATCACACACCTCTTCGTGGTGAGCAGCAGGCAACGATCTAAGAATCAGGAATTCGATGATCGGCTGAGATGTGAGAAAGATGCAAAGATATTACGAAGGAGGCAACTGATGAACAGTTTAAAACGAGTATATCGATGGTTTCATAAATTGCCGAAACGGATTCAGGATAGTGTTTACTTTTCAATGAGTGTTGTGGGCTTTGTCTCAACAATGTTCACAGTGCTTGGAGTGTCGCTTGAGGATTTGAATGCCAATTTATGGCTTCGGATTGGTGTTATTATTCTAAGTGCTGTTGTACTTGCAATAGGATATTATGTTGTAATTGGTAATGTGTATAAAGATGCTGTTGCACTTACCATTGCGAAAACACCAGTTGAAATTTCCTGTGGTGATATTTTTAAGACTTCAGGATATAAAGTGATTGGATGTGATACGCATTTTGATACACGAGTTGATGATGTGGTTATATCGAAAAATTCATTACACGGGAAATTACTGTTGGAGCATGCAAATATAGATGATGTAAAAAGAAAAATTGAAGATGCTGCAAAGAAGTCTGGTTTAACAAAAAATGCAGCAGGATTATATGATTTTCCATTGGGGACAATTATAAGATATGATAGTTGTGTTGACAATCAAACTTATTTAATGCTTGCATTAACAGAATTGGATAAGAACTATGAGTCGCATACTAATATGGCTAAGTATGAACTTATGCTTATGAAAATGTGGAAAGAGATTGATCGTGTATATGCCAGTAATGATGTGATTTTACCGATTTTGGGGACTGGTATTTCTCGATTTGATGATGGACCAAAAGATAAAGATGACTTATTGAGATGCATGCTATGTACATTTAATAGTAGTGGTGTGAGTCTTAATTCAAAAATTAAAATTGTACTCTATGGAAGTGCAGAGGATGTTCCATTGTATGAATATAAAGACATATTTAATGTGATTTCAAGGAGGTAAAAATATGGCAAATAGAACGGCTAATTATTCAGCATTTTATGTAAAAACCCCTTTTAATGAGTCGAATTTGGGGGCTAATGCTACTCCGGATTTTGTGTATTATAATCAGTTACGTGCATGGAAAGGTGCAGATAGTTCTTTCCCATTTGTTGATGCACATGCAAAAACATATAATGTTAGAGATGATAGTTCTTGGGATACATTGAAAAAGAGGCTGCATGAGCGGCTTGATGCTTCGAAAAATATTGTGTTGTTTTTGAGCTCTAATACGAAAAATAGTCAGGCCTTGCGTGAAGAAATTGATTACGGAATTAATACTAAAGGACTTCCAGTGATTGTTATATATCCTGACTTTAAAGAAAAATCAGATATCTGGGGAACCAATGGTATGAAAAAACAAGTAACAGACCTTTGGGATAATTTGCCTATTTTCAGAGATAGTATGTCTGAAGTTGCAACGCTTCATGTTCCATATAAGAAAACACTTATAACAAGTGCATTAAAAGATTCTGATTTTAAAGTACAGACGATGACAACAGCAGGAGCCTATCATTATAAATTGGATTAATATCCACACGCTGCTATACTTAAACCACTAAAAAGGAAAGAGGTTATCACCATGCCCAGAACAAAAGGCAGCAAAAATCGTCCTAAAACCAATATCACCAAAGACTACGCATCCCAGATTGCAGAGAAGCAGGAGACAATTACGTCTCTGAATACCGAGATCGCATCCATCACCGTCAATATTGACACTTTGAAGGTTGACCTAAAAGAGAAGAAGGCTGCTCTGAAGAAGGCTCAAAAAGAAGTGACATCTCTGGAAGCGAAGAAGGCAAAGGCGGATGCCAAAGCCTCTGAAGAAGCTAAGAAGGCTGAAGCCGAAGCAGTCCTGAAGAAGTTGCTGGCAAGCGGCATGAGCGCGGATGAGATTCTGGAAAAGCTGAAATAAACAAGAACCCAAGAAAAAAATAAATGCCGTGTGGACAAACTGAACTCCAGGAGTTCACGCGGTAATTTTTGAAGGTTGCTATATAGTTTGTAACGGAAATAAAATGAGAATGAAATGAGAATAAAAGAAATGGAGCGTGACACAAAATGAACTTATCTAAAATACATCATATTGCAATTATCGTATCTGACTATGAAGTCGCAAAGAATTTTTATGTGAACAAGCTGGGCTTTTCTGTCATCAGGGAAAACTACCGCCCAGAGCGTAAGGACTGGAAGCTGGATCTTCGTGTTAATGAACACACAGAGCTGGAGATTTTCGCTGAGGAAAACCCGCCGAAGCGTGTGAACCGCCCGGAAGCATGTGGGTTGCGTCATCTTGCATTCTGTGTAGACAGCGTAGAGCAGACAGTGAATGAGCTGGCGGAGGTAGGCATTGAATGTGAGCCGGTTCGGGTTGACGATTATACTGGTAAGAAGATGACTTTCTTCCATGACCCGGATGGTCTTCCGCTGGAGCTACATGAATAATCATGGGAGAGAAAAGAGCGTATAAACCCCGGAAGCCTGGTGGCGGTCGAAAGAAGTTGAAGCCGGAGTACGATGCCGGGAAGAATTTGAAAGAGCAGATGGAAGCTGCTGTGGCGCTTTATGGGGAGGAATGCTCCCTCCAAGACATTGCCGATGCTTTGAATCTGAACCCCATCAAAGTGAGAAAGCTGCTCATCACAGCCGGTGTGTATGAATCAGAAGTGGCGGAGAAGGTACAAGACACTTTTGAAGAATATAGAGAAACACAAGACTACAAAACCGCCATCCTGTCAACCGTAAATATCCTGAATCTTTCCAAAGCCTCTGTCACCTCGTACCTGCCATATAAAAAGGGGGTGTACTTCCCAAGTACAGCGGACAAAGAAAAGATCAGTGTTGGTGCAGAGCGGCAGCGGAGATACAGAGCAATGAAGCGGTGGAGGGCTGATCCGACGGAAGAAAACTTCTGGGGAGTGGTTCTGGCTTATGCTGGGATTAAATTCAAAACCTACTCCGGACTGCCATTTACTTATGAGGTGCGGAAGGGTAGAAACGGAGAGTACACAAAAGAGCTGTGGATTGACAGACGCGAAAAAAGTAAAAGTCTGGCGTGGAGTTCGGTGCTGCTGGCACTGGGCAATATTAAAGAGAAAGTAGTGGAGCGGCCGAAAGCTCTGGGTGACATCCGGGGTGTGACTTACATCTACGGAATGTTTTATCGGTTCGGGATGATCGATGTGCCGGACGAGATAAAGGAGAAGATGTGCCATCCGAAAAACCGCAAAAAAAAATAGGTTGCTATGTGCAAAACTCTACGGTAAGATGTGCCGTAACTGAGGAAGTGAATCTCAGTTAGGAAGGACGGTAGCATTATAGAAAAATTGAAAGAGATGCTGGAAGATTACTTGAAGAAAACGGAGCCGGAGTTTTACCCGCCAGTGGAGAATCTGCTGGATCTAATCTATGAGCACTACACAGAGAACAACCCGGTGGCACCGAAGACCACAGTGGCCGGCAGAGCAGCTAAGGAAAAAGAAAAGGAACTGGAGAAGTGGCTGCGAGGGTTGGATGGCATGGAGCGATTGGTTGAGGATTACGGCGGCCAGATACCTCTCTGGGAGAAAATCATGGACAGGCAGGGGAGTGTGTGTTGTGTCTGGGAGAAGACTGCTTTCGAGGAAGGTCTGAAAGTCGGGATACGGCTCATGACGGAAGTGTACGGTGCGTGATATATAGTTTATAATGGAAATAAAAATACACATGAAAAATCCCTCGCTTGTTACGGCGAGGGTGTGTGTTCTTATTCTTCTGGTGCTTCAGCTTTCTTTTTCTTCGGCGCGATCATCTTATGACCGGAGTAGATTGCCATGCCCATGCAGGCCAGAGACCCGTAAGCAAAATACTTGTGTGCCTTCATCAGCTTCTTACAGCCTGTGTAGAAGCAGCCTGCCATGCAAGCAAGTGCTCCGAGTGACCAATACTTATGTGCTTTCATTTGTTGTGTCCTCCTTGTCCTCTGCCCGTATTCTGAGCAGTTCATCTATTTCATTGTTACTCGCCGGCCGTACTGCTGGTTTTTCTTTATAGGTTTGTGCGCCACAGTCAGGGCAGCGATCCGGAAGCACTCCTGCTTCAAAGCAGTAATGGCAGGCATCGCAGTAATAAAAGTTCAATCAATCGTCACCTCGCAGTTCTTCATAGAGTCTTTCAGAAAATCGTTGTGCAGTTCAGGCAGGACAGGAAGCTGGTAGCCTTTCGCAGCGAGGATGTTCAGTTTGAAATCGACAAAGTGTTTTTCTATCGTGTTGGCCTGAGCAATCTCGGCCGGTGTAAGAACTCCACTGTGTGCATACAGGAAGTCATGCAACAATTCCTGATATTTCATGGCACGGTAGGCTGTGGAGCAGCGGGAGGGCAGATTCCTTTCCAGCTGAAGCCGGTCAGCATTGAATTCATAGTAGCCGATCGGTTTAAGGACATCATCGTCCGATAGGAGTAACTCTGCGGCGAAGATGTTTGCCCGCCGCTCTGCCTTGGAGTTGTCCAGACTGTAAAAATAGGTATCCTGAAATGCCTGACCGGAGCTGGCATGCTTCCGGTCGAAAAGTGCGTGTCCCAGCTCATGAGCCAGAGCAGATACACGCTGGGCATCTGTACAATTTGGGTTGATGCCAATATATTCGCAGTTCAGCATGACGGTGTAGTAGCCCAGAAGATCTCGGCAACAGCGGATATCTTTCAGTTTGATGGCCCGCTGCGAGATGATCTCTTCTGGGTTCCGGGTCTTATAGCGGCGAACCACAGCATCGGCAGTATCGATTATGCGTGTGTTCAAGGTTTGACTCCTTTCCTCCGGAGTAAATATGCTTCCTTACCGCAGATATTTTTTGGGAGTAAATTTCTTCGCATCGGCTTTTGCATCGAGGAAAAGTGCTTCCATTTCTTTAATAAAGGCCGCCTGATCTTCTTCGGACAGTTCACCGCCAGCAAACAGGGCAGTGGTCTGTTCTTTTATTTTCTTTGCCTGTGCAACGCCACGGGAGCCGTACTTCTTCCGCACATCTGCATAGAAGAGGTCATCGTTTAATTCCTGCTGGAAGGTAGCCTCATCCATAAAATAATCCGTAGTGACACCGAGAGCGGCAGCAATCTTCTGGATTGCATCGACGCTCGGTTCGCGCTGGTTGGATTCGATATAGCGGATCGCACGGTCCGACATGGAAGCCCGACGCGCCAGTTCAGCCATACTCATGTGCTGGGCGGTGCGGAGGGCTTTTATTTTATCTCCGTTGGTCGCAGCCGGGGTCAGGGCAGCAGCGGCTTCTGCTTTGACATCCTGCGTGTTGAGTGGACTTGTTTCAAAGTTCGTTTCTTTTTTCATGTCATTATTGCCTCCATGTGGGATATTCTGCTGTTTGCTGGAGGGAAAGTAACCAGCACTTACAACATAATTTTGTAAAGCTACTTGACAAGGAACAACTGTTCCGTTATACTAAGAACAACAGTTCGGGAACTCTTGTTCCTATAATACAATAGTAGGTTGTAGAAGTCAAGAGGGAAACTGGCTGAAAACAAATAAAAAAATCATTAAGCAAAACAAGCAATAAATGTTGCACATATATTGACATGAGAATTGCAAAGTGATACAATATACGCAACACAAGCAACATAAACAACGCGCCTGATTTATGGGAGGCAAAGCATGAGCGATAGAAAAATTGATATGACGGAGCTTGCGAATTATATTCGCATTCGCCCGCCGGAGAAAGAGAAACTAGCAGAGCTGCTCATTAGAGCAAAAGGCGCAAGCCGCAGTATGAGGCAGTTTGCTCTTGATTGCGGAGTGAATCCATCAACGCTTTCAAGAATTGTTAATATGAAAACTTCTGGAGCCTGCACGGATGAGTTGATCCAGAAAGTGGCACAGAACTCGGACCCGGAAAGTGGAATTACTTTTGAAATCCTGATGGACGCAAACGGCAAAGTACCGCGCCGGATGACAGGAAAGTATACGAGCAAAGAATTTGCTATTACGGAAAAGGCCATCACGGATATCTTATTTAAGGAACTGGCACTCAGAGGCTATACACTCTCTATGCCGCAAGAGAACACTGAACACAATGCTCTTAACTATCATTATCGGACAGACTGGGCAATCCGAACCAATGCGAATTCCGACAATGACGATTTGGAACTCTGGGAATTTGAAATCTGGCACACGATGATGAATGAGAAAAACAGCATTGCACATACGGTGATGAAGCTGCGCCAGAAGTTTCTGATGGTTCTGGGACTTTACTACACGGGTACTATGAGTCCGAAGAAGATGAGTTTCGTCCTTACGAATCGAGAAGTGTATAGTCGAATTGTAGAAACCCTTGAGAACATAAAGTTCAAGGACATATTTTCTATTATTTTGGTGAATCTGGAAGAAGGCAGGGTAGAGGAGGAATATGTATTCCCACTGGTAGATCAACCGAATATTGGAACCGTTTTTACACCGATAGAAGAAGATGAGGTGGAGGACGAGGAGGAGGAAGTAGTAGAAGAACCAGAGAGCGATTGGGAACAGAAACTCTTTGATATCTGATCCGGAAAGGAGCGCAGTTGGTTATGGAGAAACTTAAACAGAGTACACATGGCTATTCCGCACATAACAGCCGTGTGAATGATGTATCTGCAGGCGCATTGAATGATGATGCATTCATTATGAAAACCATCCGGGAGATTACGAGCCGGGGTAACAATGCTGAAGTCAGGCAGCGCAGCAATGGAAAGCTGGCTGTGTATGAAGTGAAAAAGAGTATATCCATCGGGTAATTGGATTCGATGAAGGGCTAATAGGAGCCGAAGATTGTGGTTGTATGACCATGACCTTCGGCTCCTTTTGTCGTTTACGAGGAAAATTTCGGCACTGTAGGAATAGATGACTGCTGGAAGATTCTTGCTGGCGAAATGCACAAAACAACGATTTGTTTCTGCTCTGTTTGACAAAATTTACCAATTTCTATTTACTCATAACAGATTATCTGCTATAGTTAAAGTTACCACAAACCGTGGTGGATATATAAATAGAGAATAGTGAATGAAAAACAGGAGGTGTACACAGAAGATAGTTGCCCAGCCGCGCCGTCTATAGAGAATGAGGACGCGTGAACGGCGTACATAGATTACATATTTAGTAAAATCAATTTATTTTTTGGATGTCAAATTGGCAGTGTAATACTGCAAAATAGTCTACTAATTAAATTTTTGAGGAAAATTTTACTAATTTGTAGGGTCGAAGTGCGCTTGTTAGAGGTTGAAAAAGTAACTATCAATCTGGTACACACCGGTACATATAGACAATAGAATCTATAAGACCGGAGTAAATAAAGAGACAAGTTTCGCTGAAATCGACACACTTGTAACTTTATTTGCTCCGGTCTTTTTGTCGTTTCAGGGAAAGAACTCGGAACGGATATTATGAAGTAGACAATACAGAAGAGAAAGGGGGTGACCTTGTTGGCGGAAGTCTGGAAATCGGATCAAGAAATCATTGGTGAAAACATCAAGAAAGCACGAAAGGCTGCGAAACTGACTCAGGAGCAGCTTGCAGAGGAAATGGGCGGAAGCTGCAGCAACAAGGTCATTTCCCGATATGAAAAAGGCGAGGTAGAGATGGGAGTTCAAACGCTCATCGACATAGCAGAGAATTTAGAGGTTCCGGTTGATTCATTGATGCCGGAGCGGGTGCAGGTACATACAGAGCCAGAAGATGATGAGATGAACAGGTTGTTCTCAGGATTGAATACGGAGAACAGAGAGATGCTACTGAAAATGGCGCGTATGATGGCACAGAACGAAACATTGAAGATGGCGATTTGATCCACACGGTCGAGAAGAAACGACTGTGTGGATTTTTTTGCCCATTTTTAGAAGCTCGGTAGAAAAATCTACAAATATGTAGATTTTTGAAAGCCAGATTCCTATTTGCAGGGGAGGTGGTTCCTCGCCCATCCTGTTATCATAGAGTCAGTTCAAGGAACAAGCCCACAGAGCCAAAACGAAAGCACCTGTCGGCAATCCTCCGAACAAATAAAAAAATCGTAAGCCCGATTCTAGAGAAGGCGAAAGATACCATAGCAGAACCAACAGCACAGCAGAACTATTTGCTGGTGCTGGAGGTATGCGAATGGGATCATTCTACCTATCTCTGGAACCGGGCTTTTTGTGTTTCACAGCCTAGCCAGATGGTCAAATGACTCATCACTGCTTTGGTATCTTTCCCTCCCAGAAGTCCGGGGGAAAGGACAGAAAAATGATGAACATGATGACTGGAGCAGTAGCAATCAACGGTGGAGTAGGTGTGATGGAGATCCATCAGCCGCAGGTGGCAGTCAGCCAGATGGCAGAAAGCGTGGCACAGGCTGCAGAGCAGGTGGCTCTGAATGCACACATCACCCTGCGTGAACTCAAAGGAATGATCGACACTGTGGTGGAGAAGAAGCTGCCGACTTTCAAGACGCTTATGGAGATGAACCCGGTGGCAGTAGCCCGCACGAGCGTGAACGGTGCAAAGCTGACGGCCTATGAAAACGGCTATGCAGTCTACGAGGTGGACAGCGCCCACACTGTCATGGCTGTGGATCGCTGCGGAGATTACCGCTACGATTTCACCGATGGCACGCACCAGATCGTGCCGGCAGAGACTTTCGAGGATGCCGAGTGGAGCCTGCGCCTTCTGATGGAAGGGGAGAAGCGTATGGAACACAACCTCAGTAAGACTGCCGCAAAGTTTGAGCAGGTGCCGCTGGAGTGCGATGGCTCTGACTGGTCCGCTTCTATTATGGTGGATTTTTTGGACGAAGACAATGCCGAGATGCTGGCAGACAGGGAACTTCGCCGTCTGTATGCTGCCATGAGCAAGTTGACCGAGCGTCAGATGGAAGTGGTGCAGCTCTACTTCTATAAAGGTATGACCCAGCAGGAAATCGCAGAGGAAATTGGTATCGGCCGCCGCTCCGTTGGAAACTGCCTGGAAGGTGCTTTGAAAAAAATCAGAAAAAACTTTTAAGAAAAGTACCTCCCAAACAGCTCCAAACGGTGTGCTTTATGTAAGGATGCAAAATCTTCAATACATCAAGGAGGTAAGAACCTATGAAAGCAGTAAGCGATAAGGTCATCCAGCAGACCACCGATCCAATCGAGCGTCCACCCGGTGGGGGAGATCCGGCCACCGAACCGGATGCCGAAGCCGTGGGTGCGGATACAGCAAACAAAGCGGCAGCAACGGCACCGAAGAAAATTTTCGTCTGCTCGCCATACCGACCGACCTCAAAAACAGAGGAATGTAGGAAAGATGAGCTGATGGCGAACATCAACCGAGCCAAGACCGCCTGCAGGATTCTCACTACGCTGGGGTTTCTCCCAATGGCTCCACATCTGTACTTCACCCAGTTTTTAAAGGATGAAGATGCACAGGAGCGCAACACCGGCATGAAGCTGGGAATGCACTGGCTGGAGGAGGCGGACGAGCTCTGGGTGTTCGGTAATACAATATCCGAGGGGATGGCGACAGAGATCGAGAAAGCGCATGAGCTGAACAAGCCGGTACGCAATCTGCCGGAGCCAGGGCGAGTGGTCGAACTGCTCTTAAAGAGCATCTCGGAACAGTACCATGTTCCGTTGGATGATATGAAAGCTGAAAACAGCAATGGGCAGCAGGAAGCTGCAGAAAGTGAGGAAAACAATGGCTAACGAAAAGAAGAACGGGACTCTGGAGGAGATCATCATGGAAATGCTCAAGGAAGGCAAGGCTGTCCGCATTCCCATCAAGGATGTAGTGGATAAGCAGCAGGAGAATGTTAAGGCTGCGGAAGATGCGCTGGAGACGGTTCAGCCGGAAACCGAGAAGTCGGAAGCGGTGCCGCAGGGCGGACAGGTCAAGACCGTGCCGATCAACATCCACATCGACAATCTGCATATCCACATGGATGAGCGCATGACTTCCTACAACAACTTCGATGGCGACTCCGATGAAACCGATGAGCCTGATGAGGACGAGCCGGAGGATATTGATGTGGATGCAATGATCGGTCTCATCAAGGCAAAGACCGGTCTGTGCGGGAAGGTCATTCTGGCAGTGCTGGCCGCCCAGGAGGAGTACCTCGATTCCATTTGGGGAGAGAACATGGATGAGATGAATGTTCTGAATGCGCCCAAAAAGGTCGTGGATGGGCTGACCGAGGTTTTTGAAGGACTCGCCCAGATGTTTGAAGGCGTGTCTGACCAGATTGAACTTCTGGGCGCAGATGCTGTCCCGGAGGATAAGCACATTTTTCCAGCCATGGATCATTGACCACATTGGGGTCAGACCGCAATGTGGTCAATTTATCGTCAACTTAAGGAAAATCGTCAGATTTTATCCTAATTATATACTATGGTTTACCGCAAAAATGCAGGATTAATCCTCAACCAGTTAGAAAATTCACCAAAAAGGCGCACTTAAATAAAGCTTAAATGTAACAGTGTTTTTATTTACAAGGCAGCTTTCTTATTTCTAAAATGTGAACGTCCTTTTGACTTTAATTTTTTTCTTGGAAATGGTCTTCCGGGAAGGATCTGTGAACGGCACCGGACAGCTTCTTTGTACAGCTTCTCAATAACTGAGAGTTCAGACAGATCACAGAGGATCTTTGGAAAGATGATCTTGATCCGTCCGATGATAAATGCGCGATTAGCCTGATAACGAAATTTATTGGAACTTTTGGAAGTGATGTCTATTTCTTCATCTGCGTCATTCTTGATAAGGGAAACAAGATTTGAAAGAAGTATATTGATATAAAATTCCTGAATGATAGAAGTTGCAGTAGCACTGGAAAACTCTTCCATAGCAAAGCGTCCGGAGAATCCGGAAGATTTTATGAAGGGGAATTTCGGGTTTGCTTCACAGCTTCTGGACACATTGAAGAAGTATCAGAATCCGGCACCGATCATGCTTTCTTCTTCTATCCAGGCAACTCTGGCGGGACGTTTCGGCAATTCAGAGTATGGACGTTCAAAGAAGGCAGGGGAAGAGCTGTTTTTCGCATATGGAAAGGAAACAGGGGCGAAGGTTGCAGTATACCGTTTCCCGAATCTGATGGGACATTCCAGACCGAAGTATAATTCTGCGGTTTCTACTTTCTGTTGGGCTGTGGCAAATGACGAGTCTTTTACCGTAAATGACCGTTCCACAGATGTAGGACGGATTTTGCGGACATTCAAAATAAAAAAGAATGTGGAGGTAACA